>Ga0247816_10000167_pt1 | contig 39370 bp, 37 predicted proteins | sample UWRJL209509C1_FD_179930 | JGI IMG/M metagenome (GOLD analysis project Ga0247816, IMG submission 179930) | Plant litter microbial communities from Arlington Agricultural Research Station in Wisconsin, United States - UWRJ-L209-509C-1 | ecosystem: Environmental > Terrestrial > Plant litter >...
TGAAGAAGGTTACGAAGAGGAATTATTCAAATTAATGGAATACCAATTTCCTGACCAGGATGAAATTCCTAATAGTGACAATACCATGCGGTTGGTAGTAGACATGGTAGATGTGATGGTCCGTTCGGGTTATTTCGCTGAACTGAGGTATCCGTATGAGGTCTTCCACGCAATCAATAGGTTGCTTCCAGTTCCTGTCAACGCATATTTTCTGGATGCGGCAATGCCGGAATACACTATTGAAGAAGGTGGCAAGCATTTAAAGATGGTAGGGTAGAAAGACGGCTCATTCCAATACGAAGAATGCTAAAATACATACCCGGATAAACTTCGACGAAGGGTACAAAAGTAGGCCGTATCATAAATTATGATATGGCCGCTTTTAAATTTGTAATAGGTGTCATTTATAAATGGGAATTCTATAATTTGTTTCTTGCACATTATAATATGCATTATTCTGTTTATTTACTACAATAGCATAATAAAATGTGCTAAAATGATTTTCAAAAGTTTGACGTTACATGATGCAGAATTGCACATATTAGAACTTACAAAAGCCCTCATGGGGTATGATCGAATATGCCAATACCACGTTTAACACTAAAAATCTATTGATCGCTGCCGATTGTCGGAATTGTAACCAAATTGAATTTTATAGCCAATTTGGTTACAATTGATGAAGTTGGTGAAATGGAGCTTTAGCCTCTTGCCGGTCTATTCAGCCTAGGTGGATTATTATCCGAACATACCCACTTTATAACTTCCCGGCAATGTAGGGAAGCATAGATTGATGCGGTTCCAGGTATTAATAAGTGTAACTGCGTGTGTAAGTTCGATCAGTTCATCTTGCGTAAAGTGAATACTTACAGCCTGGTAAACTTCATCTGGTACATAAGCCGATGTTATAGCTTCTGCCCAGGTTAAAGCTGCTCTTTCTCTATCGCTGTAGTAAGGAGATTCTTTCCATGAACTTAAGCCATACAGACGTTGCTCCGTTTGACCATGTGCCCTCGCTTCTTTCCAATGCATGTCAAGGCAATATGCACATTTGTTTATCTGTGAAACACGAACGTCCACGAGCTCAATTAGCTCCAGTCCGATTGAAGAATCTTTTAAATAATTACCAATTTCAAACAGGGGTTTAAGGGTATTCATTCCTTTTGCGAATACATTTATTCTTTTTTCCATTTTTATTTATTTTTGATTTTATACCCCAATTACAACTCAGTTTTTGAATCTGGACATTATTTAAAAAATATTTTTCCATAACGTGGTATGTAGATATTCATAGCACGATCACATTTACCAGGGCGGTCGCTATATATAGTTAGCGCCAGAGGATTGACGGTATTAAGTGATCAATTAAACTGGTTTCAATATTTAAATAATTGATATTTAGATATTTAACGCTTAGGTCTTACTATTGTAAAGGCTTTGGTATTGTTTAATAATATATGAATAGCCGCTTTAGCAAACTCACAGAATGACGAAGCAGGGGTTAAACTCCTCGCTAAGACGGTCTGGTACCATTTAGATAACTTAACGCATTTGTTATGAAAAGAAACACTTACATACTTATCATCCTCTTCACGTTATTGGCGCTGCTGTGGTGGTGTGGGGAAGATTTAAATCAAGTTGAAAATTCAGCAGTCATGATCGAATTTCCGCAGACATCCAGTAGTTGCGGTAGCATCGATTCAATTAAATTATAAATTATCAGACATGAAAAGATATAAATTAAATAGCACGGGCAGCTTACCAAGTTGTTCTTGGCTTAACACAATATTTTGGTCGGGATTGATTTCCGGAATACTTGATGCGTTGGCAGCTTGTATAGTTTATTATTATAAACAAGGCTTCAATCCTGGTGATGTAATGAAATACATAGCAAGCGGACTCTACGGCCCGGCAGCGTTTGTTGGAGGGAATGATATGATTATTAAAGGCTTTCTGCTGCATTTCCTAACCGCGTTCGTGATTGCCGGATCGTATTATATTATTTATCCAAAAGTCAGAATGTTAAAAAACAAACCGTTTTGGTCCGGCATTATTTTCGGAACACTAGTTTGGATAGTGATGAGTTTTATCATCATTCCTTCAACAGCGGTACCAAAGAGCCCTTTTACTTTAATTGATGCAATGATCGGTGTAAGCTGGCACATGTTTTTAGTCGGACTTCCAATTGCCGTTATAACAAAAAAGGCTTATAGTAGCTATTGATGGCATTCATTTGATTTAAACATATACTATCATGATGAAGATAAAAAGAGTTGGTGTAAAGGCAACCACTGTAAGGTACAATGGCGTTATTCACGATTTTGGTATTTTAAATGCCCTGGCTGAAACACCGCAAACGATATACCTGATTGTCCAGGCATCTGCGCAACTTAAATAATATCTTTGAATAAATTTTCGCGCACCTTTGTCCAATTCCTTTCCTCCGATTGTTATTCTACATATACATTTAATTATTATAATGATGAAAACGATAAATGGGCAATCCTCCAAAGTAGGGTAATAAATAAGGCCAATGAAGTAGGTGTTCACGTTCTACGGGAATGGCCATAACGGCCGAATCGGTTGATAAAGCGTGGCGCCTATGGAGCGCATTGTGGTGGTGTTATGAAGTATTATTAAATTTTAAATTATGAATGATTTTTTATTGATTTTCAGAAGAGATTTTATGAACAAACAGGCCCAGCCGTCGCCTGAAGCACTACAAAATTCCATTAAAGCCTGGCAAAACTGGTTTGGTGGCATTGCAGCACAGAATAAACTGGTCAGGCCACTGCAAAGGTGGGATATAGCCGGGAACGTTGTAAAATCAGACAAACATGTGATCAATGGACCATATGTAGAGATCAAAGAATCTATCGGTGGACTGATCCTTATCAGAGCTGAAAATTACGAGGAGGCCATTCAAATCGCACAGAATTGTCCAATCCTTGAATTGGGCGGCAATGTTGAAGTACGTATGGCCGACAATCCAGAAGGATAATTTATATAATGCTTTTACAATTGTTGCAAAGGCATTTTTTTATATTTTACGATATGGAAAAACAAGAATTGATACCCAATTTATTTAGAAGTGAATACCAAAAGATTGTTTCCGTACTCGTTCGTTTATTTGGTATCGCTGAAATAGAGACAGCCGAAGATATCGTGAGTGATACTTTCCTTTCTGCTACTGAGGTTTGGAGTACCAGGGGCCTCCCTGAAAATCCAACGGCCTGGCTATATACTGTAGCAAAAAATAAAACAAAAAACCACTTGAAACGGGATAAGCTATTTCAGGACAAACTATCTCCCGAAATTCAATATCTTGCCGCAACAACAGAAGAATTTGAAATAGATCTGTCCGCTAAAAATATTGGCGATAGTCAACTTGCGATGATTTTTACTGTCTGTAACCCCCAGATATCCTCCGAATCTCAAGTTGCATTGGCACTAAACTTACTTTGTGGGTTTGGTATCCAGGAAATAGCCGATGCTTACCTTACAAATAAAGAGGTTGTTTATAAAAGGTTGAAACGGGCGAAGGCGAAATTAAAGGATGTGAATGTTAGAATAGAGCAGCCGGGCCTGACCGAAATTTCCGAACGGTTGAACACCGTGTTGACAACCCTATATTTATTGTTTTCGGAAGGGTATTACTCTACTTCAAAAAACACTATACTGAGAAGGGATTTTTGCGCAGAGGCTATGCGATTGGTATACCTTTTAGCCAGCCAGGAGCAAACCAACCTTCCAAATGTTAACGCCTTACTTTCCCTGATGTGCTTTCATGTTTCGCGCTTTGATGCACGGGCAAATTCTGATGGCGAAGTGATCTTGTATCACGATCAGGACGAGAGTTTGTGGGACCATCAAATGATTGAACAGGGCAAACACTATCTCGGCTTGTCTGCCAGTGGTAATCAGCTAACTAAATTCCATTTAGAGGCTGCTATAGCTTACTGGCATACCCATAAGGAAGACCTGCCTGAAAAATGGCTTGGAATACTTCATCTTTATAATAACCTGCTGATTGTTGAATATTCGCCTATTGTTGCTTTAAACAGGACTTACGCCCTGGCGAAGGTAGAGGGCAAAGCTGCGGCGATTATTGAAGCAGAGAAACTCAACCTCAGCGACAATCAGTTTTATTATTCGTTATTGGGTAACCTTTATACAGGAATTAATGATATGATTGCTTTGGATCATTATAAACAAGCCATGGTGCTCGCCAATACGGATACCGACAGGTTGATTATCACCAAACACATTCAGAATTTACAAGGTTAGTCTTCATTCCAGCCATTTGAAATATATGGCAACAGGCATTATCGCCAGTATTAAAGGCACAATAATCGAAAATGCTGTTCCTGAAAAAGAAATTAGACCATTGTACCTGCGGTGATTCCATCCCAGTGTTTGAAATGCGCTTTTAAATCCGTGTAAGAGATGCCAGAACAGGGCGAAACAGCCAAGAAGATAGACAACAACTTCTATCGGACTTCGGAACTTAGCCAGCATCATTTGATATAAAGGAAGCTCTTCACCGGTTTTAAACTGATGGATCCGGTTTGGGATCCAGAAATTTCTGGTGTGAATTACTAAAAACAAGAGGATTAAAGTGCCCAGCAAAGTCATGCTACGGCTGTACCATCTGCTGGCCGAGTTATCATCATAGGCATATTTTATCGGCCGTGCATTTTTATTTTGTTTCCATAGCAACAAGCCCTGGATAATGTGGATTAGAAACCCTAAAATCAATACGATTTCAAGAGTTCTAATAATTGGGTTAGTTGCCATGAAATGTGCGCAAATGGTAAAAATTTTACCACCATCATCATAAAATATTGTTGCATTTATGGAGCAATGAACAATCAAAAAACTGATCAGGAAAAATCCTGTCAGTGCCATGGTAAACTTTTTACCAACGGAGCTTAATAAAAATGTTGTAAACCAATTCATAAAATTCAAATAAATCATTTGGTGAAGTGTCTTGTTAGAAAATGTGGCGCCACAATCAAAATTTTTGAGGTGTCTTTGTGACAGTTTTCAAACTACCACAGTTCGGATACAGCAAAGTTATTACGCTTCAGTCAGTTAATAGTGGTCCAGTGCATAACATTATGGGGTGCCAGTCAGCGTTGGAAAATATACAGTTAGCCACCCGCCTTATTTCGTGAGCTTAGGCCAAATTTATGATATAAAAAGACCAGTGTACACTGGTTTGTTTCTGTAAAATACTGATCTACAATGTTTAGCTAGCTTGGTATGGCTGTTGTAAGTCTTGAAAAACAGTTCATACAATTTTTATAAATAGAAATAATTAATCTTAAAATTATGTTACAAATAGGAACGAAAGCGCCTGACTTTGCCTTGTATTCAACGCCTGATCAGCAACTAAGACTGTCAGAACTTAAAGGCAAAAATACCGTTATTACATTCTACCCCGCTGACTGGAGTCCCGTATGTGGTGACCAGATGGCGTTATATAACGAGATGCTGTCTTTATTTAGAAAATACAACGCAGAATTGGTAGGTATTTCTGTAGACAGTAAGTGGTGCCACCTGGCATTTGCGCAAGATAGAAAGTTGCACTTTCCTTTGTTGGCAGATTATGAGCCAAAGGGTTACGTATCAAAGTTATATGGTATATATGACGAAGTTGAAGGGCACAGTCGAAGAGCCATTTTTATCGTAGACGCAGATGGTATTATACAATGGAACTATCTTTCTCCACTCGGGATCAATCCTGGTGCTAATGGTATAATGGAAGCTTTACACGAACTAAACAAATAAAATTTAGAACAATGTCAACGAGTTTAAAACCTGGAGTTAGTTATTCCGATAACATTCAAGGAGATGCCAATGCTATGATAACGCTTGTAGAATATGGTGATTATCAATGCCCGCACTGTGGCCACGCATACCCAATTATCAAACAATTACAGCAAACATTTGGTAGTGAGCTAAAAATTGTTTTTAGAAATTTTCCTTTAAAAAATCTGCATCTCCTTGCTGTCGATGCTGCTATCGCCTCTGAGGCAGCAGGGAGGCAGAACCGATTCTGGGAAATGCACGACCTCATTTTTGAGAACCAAAGAAACCTTGATGAAACATCGTTCCTTTTATTTGCGCAACAACTAGGGCTAGACCTAGAGCAGTTTAATGTAGACACTGTGGCTGCAGACGTAATACAAAAAGTTGATGATGATTTTGAGAGTGGAATCATGAGCGGTGTAAATGGTACCCCCACTTTTTTTATCAATGGATTTAGATATGATGGTAGCTGGGACCTGGCTGACCTAACGGAGGTAATCAGTGGAGTTATAAATAAATAGTATGCATCTGTCTAAAGGAGCATTCTTTAACGTAAGTAGCCTTGCTCAATGGAGGGCAAGGCTACCAGTTAACCCGCATAATGTAACCTCAAAATACCAAGTTTTTTCATTTTTGAATGTAAGGTTGAGGCTGGCAAATCAAGCAGTTCAGCAGCTCCATCCTTACCTGATATCTTTCCGTTACATTCTCTCAGTATCTCCAGAATATATTCCCTTTCGGCATCGCGGAGGGAATCTGGCAAAGCGACACTTTGATACCGCGAAATTTCAGGAATGTTGAGAGGGAGATCGACCACACGTAAAACATTGTCCTTAGATAATAATATACTCCTCTCAATCAAATGTTCTAATTCGCGAATGTTTCCAGGCCAGGTATAATTGCGAAGCCGGTCCATGACAGTAGAGGAAACTGTGTTCACCTTTAGGCCATTTAGTTTGCTGTACCTTTCCACGAAAAAGTTTGTCAATGGTTCTATATCTTCCGGTCTGGATCGTAATGGTGGTAGCTCGATCAAAAATACATTCAGTCTGTAAAAGAGATCTGATCTAAATCGGCCCGCATTTACTTCTGCTAGCAAGTCTCTGTTGGTTGCCGCAATTATACGCACATTCACACCTATTGAAGTTTTCCCGCCTATCCTTTCTAATTCGCGTTCCTGTAGGATACGTAATAGCTTGACCTGGAGGTCTAAGGGCATCTCTCCAATTTCATCTAAAAATATTGTGCCACCATCCGCCAGTTCAAATTTACCGATCCTGCGTTCGTATGCCCCTGTAAACGACCCTTTTTCGTGGCCGAAAAGTTCACTTTCTATCAGGTTTGCAGGAAGTGCTGCACAGTTTACCTTTACCATTAATTTGGCTTTTCTGGGTGAAGAATTGTGGATCGCCCGTGCAATCAACTCCTTGCCAGTTCCGGTTTCGCCAGAAATCATTACGGTGGTATCTGATGGAGAAACGATATTAATCAATTTGTATATCTTTTGCATCTCGGGGCCATTACCAATGATCTCTGAAAAATTATAAAAAGTTTTAATCTGCTGATGCAGGTCATTATTTACAATCTCAAGGCGCTTCTTATATTCAAGAACCTGTTCGTTGGCAATAATGTTAGACAATGCAACTGAAATCTGTGCACAAATGCCTTTCAAAAGGACCATATTAATTTCATCCATACTTACCCACAATATTCCAAGATCATTATTTCCAATACGCAATCTGGTACCTACTATCCGTTCAAAGTTCATTTTTGCCCAGAATTGAAAATACTTTGGTGTAAGTCCAGCACTGATCTCATCTTCAATGTTGAAAACAACGGGAATCGAATTTGCCAAAACTTTTTCCTGTATGCCATCATGAATTGAGAATTTCGCTTTTTCAATTTCAGAAAGTTCAGTTCTATATTCTGCAGGAGCTTCAATATCATGAAAATAGCTACTAGCCGTGTGGCCATCATCGTTAATCTTAACGATCTGATGCATCTTTACAGGATTAAGTTTTCTCAGTGAATTTTTTACTGCCATAGAGAGGTCCTCTTTATTTTTAATCCTTGCTAATTCATTACTAAAGTCAAGTAGAAATGTCTTCTCGCTCTCTCTTTTCTGTAACCTCTCATTATTATCTAATGTCATCGCCACACTTGAAAGCTGATCTGCAATGCGATCAACAATGCCTATGAAGGTGTCATCGAATGTTCCCGTGTGATCTGAAAAAATCATGATAGCAAAACCCGTTTCAGGCCCATTTGGGATTATCTTTATTAGTGTTTCCCTTGTGCCCAAGACATAATTGAAGCGATACCATAAGGGAGAGTTCCTTAACCCGACAGAATTGTGATCAAATACTTTCGGAGAAGTTGAGCTCAAGGCTTTAGCAAATAAGCCATCGTTTATATCATTAACTTCGGAAATAGCTGCGCTGAATTTGGAAATATCCCTGTCTCCGCTTTCCTGGCCGGTAAGAAACGCATAATATTGGCCGGTAGCAGCATCAACCAGTGAAATTGCACTATGACTAAAATTGAACATCTTTCGTAGCCCATTGTTAAGGACGTTTAATAAGTCCTTTTTGCGCCTGACAGATACGAGGTCATTACTCATTGAAATAAGGTTTTCATTGATTGTTTTTTTTCGCAGCGACTCTTCGTTCAATAAGATATTTGATACTGCATTAGAAACCTGAGGTGAAATACCGAGTACAATTTCTTTGAAACCGTGATCAAAACTTTCTATGCGCTTAGCGTACACCTGTATTAAACCGATTGTCTGCATCTTACTCCGCAAAGCGATGGTGATACCGGCCCGCATTCCCAACTCATAGTATTCTGCTATATAATCTGGAATATTATCCTCTTCCAGGCAATTTTCAATTTCAAATGGAACAGGTGAAGAAGTGTGTAAAATTGATTCGACAAGAAAATTCTTTAAGGGATATTTTTGTTCATGAGGCATGTGACTACTGTAACCGTCCATTTTTGCATTTTTACTATGGCAGAAAGGAACATGATATGAGCTATCGGTATCAACGAGACTGATTGAAGTGCAAAAATTTTGAAATATGTTGCCAGGACCAAATGATATCAGCGAAACCAGATCGCTCCTGTCCCTAACATTGGTCAACTCCTCATTCAACGCCAGAAATATTTCCCTTCCCTTTTTATAAGAGTCTAATGTAAGGAGTAGCTTTTCATGGAAAGTGGTCGCACCTTTTTCTTCCATAACAGATGCTAATATTTTATGTTCCTCACTGTTAGTGTTCAACTCTGGTTTATTATCTATGTTCCTTTTATCCATTTTTGTCTATAATACGGTGTGACCAGCATTGTATTTCGCCTTGGTATAGGATCGGCTTTATCAGTCAATAACCTTTGTATTTTGGTAATCTGATCGTGCAATTGCCAGTTTTTTTATTTTTGAGTGTAGGGTGGAGGAGGGGATTCCTAGTAGGTCGGCAGCACCGCCTAGGCCTGATATCTTGCCGCTGCACTTTTTGAGGATGTTAGTGATATGCATCCGCTCCATTTCGGCCATTGTTCTAATTGCAAGTGAATCGACATTGTCCTCTTCGTCAACCTGTAAACCAGGAAGATGGACGGAAGTCAATACTTTACCTGAGTTCAAAAGAACACTGCGTTCAATCAAGTGTTCAAGTTCCCTTATATTTCCTGGCCAGTGATAAGCTAGCAGTCTGTCCATAACCTTGGGACATATGCTGTTGACATGAAGACCTGCTCGCTTGCTGAGCCGTTTTAGAAAATAGTTCGCAAGAGCGGGTATATCTTCTCTTCTCTGCCTCAATGGAGGAAGGATAATAGGGAATACGTTTAAGCGATAGTAAAGGTCTGACCTGAATCGTCCGGCATGAACTTCCATTAGCAGGTCCCTGTTCGTCGCTGCAATGATCCTGACATTCACTTTTACGGTATTTGATCCTCCCAGACGTTCAAATTCCTTTTCCTGTAAAACCCTTAACAGTTTGACCTGAAGATCCAGGGGCATCTCTCCAATTTCGTCAAGAAAAATTGTCCCCTCATTGGCCAGCTCAAACTTTCCAATCCTCCGCTCGTAGGCTCCTGTAAAAGCCCCTTTTTCATGACCAAAAAGTTCACTCTCTATCAAATGAGCCGGTAGGGCGGCGCAATTAACTTTAACCATTATCTTGTCATTACGTAAAGAAGAGTTATGTATTGCGCGTGCAATCAGCTCCTTGCCTGTACCCGTTTCGCCTAATATGATTACGGTAGAGTTTGTAGGTGAAACAACGTCCATCTTTTCATAGATCGCTTGCATCTCAGGCCCGCTGCCTACAATTTCGGAAAAGTTGAGCAAGGTTGTTATCTGTTCATGGAGCTGAACATTCTCCCGTTCTAGCTGCTTTTTATATGTTGATAGTTTTTCGTGCGACTGGATATTAAAAATAGCTATTGATATCTGCGATGAAATCCCTTTAAGTATCTCAATGTTGGTTTCGTCAGTAAGAAGTAGGAGTACTCCCATATTAATATTTCCTATCCGCAAAGCACTTCCACAAGCCCTCTTAATGCCAGCGTTCCTCCAGAAACTGACCAGGGTATTGTCTAGTGCCGTATCTATTTCATGCTCGATATTGAAGATTATTGGGTCATCGTTGTGCAGCAACTTATCCCAGATCCTTTCCTCAACTTTCATTGGCTTTTTTAGCAGTTCCATGCAAAGTGGATCGCTGAGAAACGAGGCACTTTTGTCATACATATAAGGTTCCAGGATATGACCGTCCTCTTTCAACAATCTTATAGCCGTCAATTTTGTATTTAAAAGACGTTTAAGGACTTTTGAAATCACATTTTCAAGATGCTGTTTTATTCTTACTGTTGCTATATCATTACTGAAGGATAGCAAAAGAGATTTTTCGCGATCTTTTGCAACTAATGTTTCTGTAGATATAAGGTTTCTAACAATGCTGGACAATTGGCCAGAGATGGACTCTATTATTTCTATTGCTTCTTCATCAAATGATGCGTTGGCGGCAGAGAAAAGTATAAGGCCAAATTTTCTAAGATCACCATTGGGAAGGACTTTGATCAAAATTTGTTTTGTTCCACTTTCCTGGCTTAATGAATACCATAACGGTGTTGGTTCTTTCCTTTGGGTATCCATGTCAAACACCAAAGGATAATAAGAGTATGCGGCAATAGCATAAATATCATCTTCCATTTTATTTGGCGCCATCAGTTGCCCTATATCTGGCTGGCCCAATATAGCAACAGATGACTGATCTGCGAGGATTACGCTGTAAGTTTTAAACTCTTCGCTGGTAGCAGTAAGCATGCAGTGAGTAAAATTGATAAACTTTTTTAAACCGCTTTTGAGTGTATCCAGAAGCTCATTTTTATCTTTTAGCTTTACAAGACGGTGTCCCAAATCGATAAGTGCATTGTCTATTTCTGTTTTCCTTTTGCTCTTCTCGTTCAGCACTATGTTGGTTACACTATTTGATAATTGTGGCGCAATACCTTTTATAACTGAAAGGAATTCTTTAGAAAAAGTATCTTCCCTATCTGAATAAATATGCAGAAAACCTATGGTCTTTGATTTACTCCTCAATGGAGTCATGAGTATCTTTTTTAACCCTACTTCAAAGTTCGCCCTCAGAAAAAGCGGACTACAGGGCTTATCCATAATTTCCTCTAAATCGAATAACACCGGGCCATCCGAGTCAAGTACTTTCTGTATAAAGGGTTCGTGGAGCGTAAAGTGACTTTCAACTAATGTGTTATAATCTTTATGGTTGATCAACGGAGATGCGGCAGGATTGAGAAGGAAGGGTGAATAGGTCTCGCTACTTTGATCAATTACAGTTATAATCGAATGGTTGAAGTAAAAAAATTCTTTGATCTTTGTTGTGAAAAGCCTGATTAAATCATCCCTTTCTCTAACCTTGGTAATATCCTGTCCTATTTCAAGTATGTAATGCCTTTCCAGTTTCAGGCCGTCTAATGTTGACAGCATATCTTTGTAAGCGCTATTTTCCACAGGTAGAGTAGACAGGTAGTCCTGAATAAAATGCAAATCAAGAGAATGATATATACTGTCTATATCTGGCCTTTCGCCTATTTGACTTTTCTTTTCCATTAACATATAAATTTGTTTAGGAAATTGCCTTACCGATAACTTGCTATAAAAGTTTGTATCCCACAATGAAAGTTGGTAAGGTATATCGAACTTCCTTTTTGTATCCCAATGCAAAATTAGGCTACACCGTACAGTTTTAGGGGTTCCAGTGTCAAATTTTTTGAGGGTCCAGGGGCGATATTAATGCCTTATTTCGTCACCGCCGGGCGTTTCGACGAAATAAAATGCGCTGTAATTTTTAATAATCTGTGTTAATTGCCTGTGTAATTGGTGTTTAGTATTTCGGTATAGCCTTTGTAATTCGTTTGAGGTCTGAAGGATCTGTCAAAGTTCATTGATATGAATTGCCAGATACTTAGTAGGATGGGTAGCTGGTAATGCAGATTTATCTTGAATTAAAGCAGTATTAAAATTAAATGAAACATCATGGGCAATTTTTTTTTAACAATTATGCGTGACGAAGGCGATAGAGAGGGTATCACTTGTTCAGAACACATGGGAATCCACGAACATGACGAAAGTGGTGGAAGCGAGTTTTTAACTGATAGTATCAGAATGACTGAGCAGCCTCTGCAAGAGTATGATGATTGATTTGTTGGAATTTCACAAAAACTTCAAAGGAGCAGCATTACAAATGCATGCTTGCAAGTCGACTGGAGACATCTAAAATAAAATTTAAATATTTTTTTATCCTGTATTTTTGCCAATTTTGCAGTTCAATTATACGACAATAAAATGGAAATTCACAGAAAGACCATTTTCATTATCCTGATATTAAGCTGTTATGTTACCATAATGGGCAGCTGTAAAAAGTTTTTAGATACTTCACTGCCTACAGACAAGTTCGCCTCTGACGGGGCTTATGAAAATGATATTTCGACGGGTGCTGTCATCACTGGAATTATTAGTTCAGCGGCAAGTAGTCCTATGTATGGCGCTATAGGAAATTCGGAATGTATTGGGTTTACAACTGGATTATACACGGACGATCTTATTTTTATACAGCCCTCTGGCTTAGGTAGCGCAAGCGCCTCTACACCCATGTACTTTACAAACGTCCTTACTCCGGCGAACGGAATACAATGGACTTTACTTTACCGTCAAATATATAGTTGTAACCTGGCCATAGAGAATATTGAGAAGAACCGCGGTATCCTGGTAAAATATAATCAATGGATGGGGGAGGCGCTGTTCTTGCGCGCTTTCAGTTATTTTGATTTAATAAACCTATATGGGGACGTCCCATTAACAATCACTTCTGATTATAGTGCCAACAATTCGTTGGGAAGATCCGCCAGCGCTCAGGTATACGATCAAATCATAAAGGACCTTAACGCGGCAGAGATACTATTAGGTAAGCTGTATTTGGATGGAGCCGGCAACAGTAGTATTAACCGTGCCAGACCAAACTATTTCACAGCGGCGGCATTACTGGCGAGGGTATATCTCTATACTGGTAATCATGCGGGTGCGGAAACTGAGGCCAAAAAAGTTATTGATAACTCCACCTTATATCAGCTGTTGCCTACCACAGCAGTTTTTCAGGCCAATAGTAAAGAGACGATCTGGGCACTGGCCCCGCCTTCGTGGACGGCTGTTAGGGACTATTTTCTTTACAATGCAGGTGCGCCTTCGGTCTCTGTCAATCAGGCTGCTCTGGCCTTGTTCACTCCGGTAGCCATGTCTCCACAGCTGATTGCCAGTTTTGAGACCGGTGACTTGCGCTTTGCCAATTGGACTGTTCTTCGTACTACAACCAGCGCACCGGTTAACGGTCAGTTCTATTTCCCCAATAAATACAAATCCAGGGATAATGGTATTGAGTTTAATGTGGTGATGCGTCTGGCTGAGCAGTACCTGATCCGTGCTGAAGCTCGTGCTCATTTGAACAATGTTACTGGCGCAGTAGAAGACCTTAACGTGATAAGGAAACGGGCAAGACCGGCAACTCCCGCTGGGTTGATACCTGACTACCCCCTTTCTTTATCTTTTCAAGAAGCTATCGGTGCCATTGCCAGGGAAAGACGCCTGGAATTTTTCACCGAATTTGGGCACCGGTTTTATGACCTAAAAAGAATGAACCTTATTGATCAGGTGTTGACGCCCTATGCAATTACTAAAGGAGGAATATGGTCATCCTATAAAAAGCTTTGGCCAATTCCTGCAAATGATATTGAATACAACCATAACCTACAGCAAAATCCTGGATACAATTAATAAAGTTAACAGCTGCAGTCAATCTCTGAAGCAGCTGCTGTTAACTTTAATCAAAAAGATTCACGGTACGGGAATTAACGGACACTTCCATTTGCTAACCGAACATGCCAACTTTGTAAGTACCCGCCTGAAGTGGGAAGGCAAGATTGATCCGGTTCCAGGTATTGATTGCGGTTATTGCAAGTGTAAGATCTATCAGTTCTTGTTCAGAAAAAACATCTTTTACCTCATTGTACACTTCATCTGGGACGTTCGCCGCAGTTACAGCCTCTGCCCATGGCAATGCAGCCCTTTCTTTGGCAGTATAGTACGGAGCTTCTCTCCAGGCGCTTAAACCATAAAGACGCTGTTCCGTTTCTCCATTAGCACGTGCCTCTTTTGAATGCATATCAAGGCAGTAAGCACAGCGATTGATCTGGGAAACCCTAAAGTCAATCAGTTCTATTAAATCTACACCAATAGGTGATTGATTTAAGTGACCTGCCATGTCAAATAACGGTTTTAGGCTGTTTTGGCCTTTTGCGAATACATTGATTCTCTTTTCCATTTTATTTATAATTGTGTGATATATAATGATGTTTGATAATTTATGCTACGGAAATTAATCCTGATTGAAAGTGCTTTCTGAATGTCTGCGGGGCCATTTCAACCTGTTTGGTGAAAAACCGGATGAAATAGCAGGGATCTTCGTAACCTAGTTGGTATGCAATTTCCTTTACATTGTAGGGCGTGTGGACTAACATCCGTTTGGCTTCAAGCACTATCCGTTTTCTGATCACATCGCTCGGATTACACTTGCCACATTTCACTAACCTTTTTGTCAGCGCTTTAGGGGTGATATGCAGTATTTTGGCGTAAGCAGCAACAGTATGGTGCGCCTTATAATGCTGTTCTACAAGATTGTCGAAAAGTCTGGAAAAATCAGGTTCAATCGGAAAAGTGATACTTTGTCGTCCATGTTGATTCCTCCATGCCCTTACTGAATGGATGATAATTTGCTTTATCAAGCTTCTGACCATTGATTCTTTATTGAATTGGCTATGGCAGATTTCATTTTTGATCAGTTCAAAAAAAGACAGGATATTTTTTGCCAGGTCAGGGTCATGCTTTAGACATACATTATTTGTTTCGCTATTAAATAGTATACCTCCATAAAGTAGCTCCTGGTCTTCCAGGTCGGCCAAATAGAGCCGTTTATTGTAAAAGAGAATACTTCCAGAACTATTTGTTCCTAAATGTAAATACTGATCCGGGCGTAAAAAATATAGCTCGTCTTGTGAGGTTTGAAACCCATTAAAATCGATACTTAGTTCACTGCCTGCTTTGATGTAGATAATCCTGGTTGCTTCTTTTTGATAAGAAGTGCACTCCGTACCTTCAGCATTTGAAAATTCTATCAAACCAAATTTGGCTCCTCCTACATGTGCATTGGATCCAATTTTTGCATTTTTATAAATCCTCTTTGTCGACAGTCTTCCATTTGATGTTACATCTAATCGATGATTATATAATGTATTCATTATTGCATTGTTCTAAGCGTTGTAGTGGTGGTGAATTATAGCTGTATTTGCAATGTTTATGCCTTTGGTTTAATACTTTGTTTATCAATGGTTTATGTATTTTTTTATAAAATATGGATACATGGTATTTCGCGGTTTGACCTGCTGAAACGATATGCCGATACTTTGGTGTATGTAAGCTGAGAGGGAGTAAAGTACAGCTTATACCATCTTTTGTCCATTGATAGCTGAGTGCGCTTTGGTGAACTTTGTTAAATAAATTGTATGGAGATGAAGACTACATATTCGGGATAGCAATACTGCTTTTGCACCAGGTGGAAATAGTTATTTATTTCAGTCCTGATGCCTTAGCAAATGTAATGATCGCAACGTCTGAGATGAAATAACTTTGTATGCCGGTAATATTTAACGAATTTTGTAAGCCAGATAACACGTAAAAGGTATGAGTTATAATAGACAAATAACTATTAACTGTACAAACAGCCCCAGCGCTGAATGCACGGTTGAAGCAGCCTTATCAATTATTGGTGGCAAGTGGAAACTTAAAATCTACAAAGTGCTAAAAAATGGTGTTCCTCAACGGTATTCCAGCTTGGGCAAAGCTATTGCTGATATATCTGAAAAGACCCTTGCCGCACAGCTCAAGGAAATGGAGCGGGATGGAATTGTAACCAGGGTTGTGTTTGCGGAGATTCCCCCACGAGTTGAATACGAGCTTACTACGCTTGGTAAATCCCTTGAAACCATTTACAATTCGCTTGATAGTTGGGGTAAAGAATATATCTCACAAAAACGATAATCGAACAGTCTGCTATCAATCGGATTTCTTTGTCAAGACAAAGTTAAATCGCAAAAGAGTCGATTTAGCAATGATCTGATAGAGAGCAATCCAAACCGTGTTTGCGGTAACTTACCTTAGGGTAAGTTATTGTTTGTGTACAAGTTATGCACTTACTTTGATCAAAATTAATAATAATCATGGACAAAAATATTTTAATAACCGGAGGTTCATCCGGCATTGGCGAGGGTCTTGCCAGACATTTTCACTCAAAAGGATGGAACGTATTAATAACAGGCCGTAACACCGCGCGTTTAGCCGAAGTGGCTGCAGCATTACCCGGTATTCATACGATCAACTATGACAGCTTACAGAAAGGTCAGGAGAATGCTATTTTTGAATTTATCGATCATGAATGGTCGGGAAAACTTGATGTACTGATTAATAACGCTGGTCACGTAGCAATTACCCCCATTACAGACATCAATCGCAACGACCTGGAGGACATGTATCAGGTACATCTGATCGCCCCATCAATTTTAACATCTGGTTGTGTTAAATTTCTAAAAGAGGCAAAAGGACAAATTATCAATATTAGTAGCAGCCATGGTATTAAAGCCTTTGCAGAATTAAGTGCATATGGATCAGCAAAGGCTGGCCTCAATATGCTTACCTCAATATGGGCATTAGAGCTGGCCCCGTTGGGAATACGCGTAAACTCAATTGCGCCAGGGCCAACAAACACGCCTGTACTGGAGGCAGCTGGTTTGCCTGCGGAAATGATTTTAGCCATTCATGAAAACGACAAAACTACCATTCCTTTAGAAAGAAGAGGAGCGGTAAGCGATATAGTGGCAAATACAGCCCTGCTTGTTGAATCTGGTTCATCATGGGTAACTGGAGTGATCTTTCCTGTTGACGGAGGAATCTCTGTTAGCTAAAAACCAGGAATAGCCACAACCGTGGCTATTCCTTTGTTACGAAGCATAAGCACTGATGGCTGATGGAGACAAATTGCTCATGCTGTAATTTTTACTTACCGAAACCAATTTATTAATTACCTTGACCATGATCTCAACGGCTGTTTCCATTTCCTTGATGGTTAGGGAAGCAAAGCCCAGTCTAATGGCTTTTTCTGGACGATGGGCAAAATTATCAACCAAAGTGCCATTAAAAAAAAGTCCGAAATCTGAACTATCCTTTACAAATCTGCCTAGCGGAAATCGATCTTCAAATTTTATATATACCGCTAAGCCCGCCTTTGGTTTGTCAAACTTTATGAGGTGGCCCAGGTTTTCTCTAAGCAGTTCGCAGATGAGATCACAACGATGTGCATAAATTTTCCTGCATCTCATAATTTGTCTTTCAATTCCTCTATTTTCCATCATTGTCAATAGCAGATGCTCCATTTGTGCATCTCCATTTTGATCTATGAGGCCCTGTAGGTGAATTGCCTTGGTGATGATTTCTGGTGAAGCGACAAAGAAACCGAGCCCTACTGAAGGGGAGATAATTTTGTCAAAAGAGCCAATGTAAACAACCTTCCCATTATGTGCCGAACTTGCCAATGGCAGAATAGGGCTGTTCTGATAGTGAAAGTCATACGCGTAGTCATCCTCAACGATCCAAAAATCGAAAGCGATCATTAGTTCCAACAATCTGCGCCTCCTTTCTGCACCCATTACAACCGTTGTTGGATAATGACAATGTGGTACCAGATATAACATTTTGATCTTTGTTTTACGTAGAACCTCCTCAAGATGTGCTGGATCTATACCTTCCCCGTCAGTATGAATATAGATCACATCTCCACCGGCATGCTCAATTATTTCGATAGGTAAGGTGTCTGACTTGTCACTGAGTGCTACAATATCTCCTTTATTGATGAGAATATTTGCCGCCAGGTAAAGGGGCATTTTTCCACCTCGGGTCATCATAATTTCTCTTTCTGAAATATTTAGTCCGCGTGAATCATTTAAAAATACACTTGTCGACTCCCTGACCGCAGCAGATCCGCCAACTGGCCGGGGTGCAAGGACACGGCCGGGGTAAAAGCCACGGTCATCTCCGATAGATGCTTTATTGAAATCTCTGTGCCGAATTAGTGACGGATCTGGAAAACCATCATCTACCAACACATCCGAACTTTTCATATAGCCTCCGGTACGGATTACCTTAATATCTTGTGTAGTAAATGCTTCTTTGTGCCCATGCAGGCTAAAGTATGTTTTTGGTTGAAATGATCTTGGTTTGAGCAGTGGAAGATCTGGCATCACTCGATAACCTTTTCTCATTACTGTTTCGATCCAATTTTCCCCCAGCATTTCGTCATAAGATTTGATAACTGTTTTCCTGTTTACGTTCAGAATTTGAGCCATCTGACGGGTACCTGGCAGGTAAATTCCAGGCTTCAGTCGACCATCCCGTATCAATTCAATAATGCGGTTAGTGATTTGCTTAAAAACAGGAATTGGCCTGTCCTTGTCAATTATGATTAAATTTTCGAAGGGAAGCATGCTTAGTAATATTTATGTATTCAAATAACCTACTTGGCAGGGGCGATAACAAAGTTATAATCACCATTTACCTATCAGCAGTAATACAATATCATGCCTGTTTTTCAAAAAACTGATTTTCAGTACTTTATGTTTTTTATTGATAGCGATATTTAGCTGTGCAGGATCTGGTCCGCGATATATCACGAATCTATGGATCCATTTTTAACGGTCTCGTTACTGTAATCCCACCATTTAGCGGATATAAAACTGAAAATTGAGTGGTACTTTTTGATAAGGCCTGCGATATAGTAGACAAAGGATAAATTATGGCTATCTGGTGAAACAAGATGAACTACCGGCGCGGAACTTCTTTTGGCCAGAATAGCACTAATTTGATTGTAGGAACATGGAAGGCTTAAGCACAAAAATAAGCCTTTAACTAATTTTAAATGATGGATTATTTTAACAGGATTGCATTGCTGCAAGGCGGTATACAACCAGATAGCGATAGGCTATTGAGACAGGTAATTGTTACGGAAAGAGAGAGGAATGGATATTTTAGGAACTTTGTTAGGATGCTAACCGGGGTGCAGGATTACAAGCAGTTGACTTACATTTTAGAAAGTACATTAAGGCCCTTCATAGGTTATGAACATTGTACAATATTTTTATTGGACAATGCTACGCAGTGGATGAATAATATTGGTGAATCAGACACCTTCCTCCAACTATTTCCCTTCAAGCAATCATTGGCAGATAAGGTACAGACATATCTGCGTAACCCTGCTGATAGTGAGAACGTCGAAAGCTTAGTTTATTACCTGTATAATGGATCCGATATGCTGGGCAGCTGTGTTTTTCTGTTTCCGAAAGGATATGTGCCTACTATGGAAATGAACGAGGTTCTGTCTGTAGTTACCGATTTATTATCAGCAGCCTTAGTTAAAGCTATAGTGATTGAAAAATCCAGGGTATACGAGGATGAAATGAAGATACTTCACAAAATGCTATCAAAACAAAATGATCATCAAGAGCTTGAAAGGCAAACTGAAGAGGGAGATAAAATATACCTGGCCGAGGAACTTGGAAAGATTGAGAGTTTTAATGCAATAGTGGGCGAGAGTGATTGCCTTAAAAATGTTTTCACTATGGTATCCAAAGTTGCAGCAACCAATAGTTCAGTTCTGATACTTGGGGAAACCGGAACAGGTAAGGAGCTTATTGCAAGGGCAGTACATAATAATTCGCCACGCAAAAGTAAGCCAATGGTTAAAGTCAATTGTGCGGCTCTCCCTGCAAACCTGATAGAAAGCGAACTATTTGGTCATGAAAAAGGGAGTTTTACCGGCGCCACTGAGCGCAGGCTTGGTAAATTTGAACTCGCAAATAAGGGTACCCTTTTTCTTGATGAGATTGGCGAGATGCCAATTGATCTGCAGGTAAAGCTCTTGAGAGCTTTGCAGGAAAAAGAAATAGAACGCGTGGGCGGTAAGGAAACGATTAAAGTTGACGTACGCATTATTGCCGCCACCAATAGGGACCTGCAAAAAGAAATAGCTGAAGGTCGTTTCCGTAGTGATCTTTTTTACCGGCTTAATATATTTCCTATCGCGCTGCCGCCACTGCGGGAAAGAAAACAAGATATCGAAATGCTGGCCCTGCATTTTGTGAATCATTTCAATGAAATCTGCTGCAGAAATATTGATTCTATTTCTAATAAAGCTATAGAAACACTGATGAGGTATGACTGGCCTGGAAATATAAGGGAACTGGAGCATCTAATTGAAAGAAGTGTGCTGATGACCAAAGGAAATGTATTAACCGAGGTCTTGTTACCTTCGCCCATGGAACAGATGGTTGTTAAAGCACAGTTTGAAGAGTTTACGCTGATGACGATCGATGAAAATGAAAAGGATTATATTTTAAAGGTGCTTAGACACTGCAGGGGGCGTATTGCAGGAAATGGAGGCGCGGCACAGATTCTTGGAGTTCCTGCAACTACACTCAATTCAAAAATCAAACGACTTGGCATAAAGCGGGAGCATATCTCTCCGGAATATCAGGGAAGCAGGGTTCCTTTACATTTGTCCTATGCTAAGCAATGAGGCTCAAAATGCAGTGTTTTGGAAATATGTCCATTGTTTAAGCGTCTGTTTCATTTGAAATTTGTAGTGTCAAATGAGACATTAAATTTATAATATATGAAAAGTAAAAAAGCAATACGAGTGAAAGACTTTCTTGCCGACAAACATCTAAGTCCGGATGTGAAGGAATTTCTTAAAGGACTTAACACCGGAGGGCCAGGCATAGAAACCCTCTCCCCAATAGCTGCGAGAAAAGTACTGGCGGACGCACAGGCCTTGCAGGATTTTGATTATTCTAAAGTCACCGAATCTGAAAAGTTAATCGAGTACGACAACCTTTCGGTAAAAATAAATATTGTCCGGCCTGCTGGAGTAGACGAAATTTTGCCGGTCTTTATCTTTATTCATGGAGGCGGTTGGGTGTTAGGAGACTATCCAACGCACAGGCGGATGGTAAGAGATCTTGTTATCGGGTCTGGAGCGGTTGGTGTTTTTGTCAATTATACACCAACCCCTGATGCACAATACCCAAAAGCTATCAATGAAATATATGCAGCAACCCAATGGGTAGCGAAAAATGGTGCAGAGATCAAGGTTGATGGTAAACGCCTTGCCGTTGTAGGTAATAGTGTGGGAGGAAATATGACAGCCGTAACTTGTCTCAAAGCAAAAGAAAACAATGGCCCACAAATCAAAACAGCAATTATGCTTTGGCCGATAGTCGATGCAGATTTTACGACACGATCTTATCAGAAGTTTGGGAAAGACCGCTTTCTTACTACCTCATTGATGTCATGGATGTACGACATGTATATACCAGATCTTGAAAAAAGGAAGGAGATTTATGCATCTCCCTTGCAAGCAAGCGTAAAACAACTGCAAGGGCTACCGCCGACGTTGATTATGGTGGCAGAAAACGATATCCTTCGCGATGAGGGCGAGGCTTATGGCCGTAAACTGCTGGAAGCCGGGGTGAGGGCCACCACTATAAGATATAATGGTGTAATCCATGATTTCGGACTACTGAACGGTTTGGCAACGATCCCTCAAACTGTTGACCTCTTTACTCAGGCATCAGCACAACTGAGAGCTTACCTAAAATAAGCTGAGCATCCACTGATTTAAAATATCCTTCAACTGGAAGCCGTTTATACCGGTATGGAATGGCCAGGGATTGGAAAGAAGCCTGCCCAAAAAACCTGGACGTTTTCATGCCGGTATAATCTTAATCTCATTTTGGAGGAATTTTATATCATATGGAATTTACTATTTTCAGTTTGAAGCAAAAATAATTAATTTCGAGCCAGGAAATCAAACAACTCTTTTCCAATGGCTATAAGGGAAACTGAACAAGATGCAAACTACCAGCGTATTGAAAGCTTTGCCCAGGTTTTTAGGGAGCACTGGCAACCCTTGGTGCAGCATGCACAGAAGAAACTAGGAAATACCGAAGCTGCCCAGGATATAATTCAGGAAACATTTGTGGTTTTGTGGAATAGTGATATGCTTTCCCGTCCGCAAGAAATTAAAATGTATCTCTATGGAGTTGTCCGCCACAAAATTCTTGACGAATTCAGGAAAAATGAGGTCAGATTGCGGTACGCCAATGAGCGTTCTAATTTGGTTGAGCACCACTATACTTCGCCAGATCAGATTTTGCTTACACAAGAGCTTAAGAATATTATTGAGAATGAAATTTTGGAAATGCCTGATCGCATGCGTGAAATCTTTCATATGAAGAAGCATAGCGGTTTGTCTATAGCGGAGATTGCTAAAGCACTGGGGCTTTCAGAACAAACTGTAAAGAACCAGTTATACAGGGGTACCAATCGGCTAAAGGAACGGTTGGTGTTATATGATTCGTCATTAGTGGTATTTGGTCTTTTGCTATATGGCGTAATAGCTTATCTAAAGGATTGATGCTGTGCCGTTTTATGCACGATGATTGGGATATATAATTTTTTATTTTTTGACCTGTGGTACTTTCTTTGGTACAATACGATCTGGTTTTATCACTATGGAACTACAAAGAATTCAAACACTAATAGCCAAATATCTGGATGGAAATACCACACCCGAGGAAAGCCGTGAGGTTGAAAATTGGTATGCCATGATACAGGAAGAATCCCCGCTATCAGCTTTCAACGACGCCAACAGAGAGCAGGAATATGAAAGACTTATTTCCAGAATATTGGTGCCAAAAAAACCAAAACTTCTTCGTATCTATTGGTATGTAGGGTGGGCTGCTGCAGTTATTATTCTACTTTCGGTGATGATATGGCCTGTCATTAACAAAAAAAACGGCGGGAGCGGACTACAAAATGTTGAACTGGCGGGTGTAGCAGAGGCGTCGCGTGAACATATCGTCTTCACTTTTGGAAACGGTCATAGAATAAATATTGATCAACAGAAAAACGGCATTTTGCAACCCGAAAATGGGCTTAGGCTCAACGTAGATAGTGGAAGGTTGGCCATAGAAAAGTTAAACCTTACAGAGAAGCTGGTTTGGCACAGCCTGACAACGCCCTTTCGGCGTAAATACATTGTAGATCTCCCTGATGGAAGCAGAATATGGTTAAATGCAAGCTCATCGGTACGTTTTCCAAACAATTTCGGAAATGCTAAGCAGCGTATTTTAGACCTGACTGGGGAGGCATATTTCGAGGTATCTCATCAGGAAAACGCCGGTAGGGCAAAGCCATTCATTGTTAGGGTGGCTGGCGAGGAAATAAATGTATTAGGGACGCATTTCAATGTGAATGCCTATGGTGACCGGTTTAAAGTTGTGACCACACTGTTTGAAGGGTCGGTAAGTGTAAAAGAGGGGGCAACACATTTGGTGTTATTGCCGGGTGAGGCGGCTGTGACTTCTAAAGGTGGCGTTTTACAACGTGACGTTAAGGTGAATCTTGACGCGGCCCAAGGTTGGCGCAGGAGTGTCTTCATCTTTGAGCGATCCGATCTGCGGGAAATACTTGATCAGTTCTCTCACTGGTACGGATTAGCTATTGTTTATAAAACCACTCCTTCCGGGACAGTTTTCTCCGGTAAAATCCCAATGGACCTTGACATTCAGCAGGCGTTGCAAATTGTGGAGCAGCCTGAAATTCAGTTCAGGGTAGATAGCGGCAAAATTTATGTAGAAGCCCGCAAAAAATAGTGTCCTAATAGGTTAGGAAGTGACTTGTCAGTATAAAAGTGCACTTATCAATATAATTGTATCTGTAGAATTTGCCGATCTTGTATCGTTAATTCATTGCTGCAAGATGAATCTGTCTAGACTGATTGTGGTTTTCTATTTATTTTATTGCGTGGGATCATCTTACGCACAGGAAATTACCATTTCAAAAAGGAAGGAACCTATAGAAAAAGTGCTTATAAATCTGGAACGGAAAACTGGTTACACCTTCTTTTTTCCCAGTAATTTGTTTTCTGGTTTTGCTCCGATAAGTGTTAACCATAAAAATGCAAGTTTAGAACAAGTTTTAAACGCAATGTTTATGGGAAAGGGGATCAGTTATTCGATCATTGGAAAAACTGTAGTGATAAAACAGATGGATAAGGGAAATGATGAACCTCCGTCCTTTATTGTTGTAACCGGCAGTGTTTATACAAATGATGGAAAAGGCCTTCCTGGTGTTTCTGTAATCGCCCAAACGGAACGACAAAAAAAAATATCGATTACTGGCGACCGTGGAAAGTATACAACCGCGCTGATCCCAAAAAATGCTGTTCTTGTTTATAGTCACGTAGGTTACGTTGATAAGATAATAGCTTTAAATGGGCAGGCAATAGTAGATGTGATACTGGAAGAAGACCATAACCAATTAAACGAGGTGCAGGTAACTGCCTATAGCACAACCAGCCGCAGGCTGAATACAGGAAATTCATTTACACTTAGGTCAGAAGAGTTTGCAGTAAGTCCCGTACCAAGCATCTTGCAGATGATACAAAATAAAGTGCCAGGCTTGCAGGTGACCCAGAACACAGGGCAAATAGGCGGCTCTTTTGAAGTCAAAATCCGCGGGATCAATGGACTAAACAGCGTAGACCCCCTGTATATAATCGATGGAGTAAGTTACCCGGCAGGGGGGAAGAACCTCAATCCCAATGGGATCTCCGGGGCACTTCCGACACTGGAAAACAATAGAATGGCGGGTACGCTTGCGCAGCTTGGCGGTAATGCCCTCAATTATATTAATCCCTCCGATATTGGTACCATAGATGTGCTCAAAGATGCTGATGCGACTTCAATTTATGGTTCGAGAGGTGCCTATGGCGTGATACTTATCACCACAAAAAGAGGTAGTCTTGATCGGTCTGGCGAACCTTCGTTGCAGCTTGTCCTTAACCGCAGTTTGAGTGTGACAGGGACATTTCCCCGGCTTCTTCCAACCGTAGATTATTTGAACCTGCGGAAGGAAGGGCTCAAAAACGATGGGGCAGTGGTAGGGGCGCAGGATTTGGACCTCAATGGAACCTATCCAATAGAGGCCGAAAGTGATTGGAGACGGGAACTACTCGGTTCTAGGTCGATGTCTACCAGACTACATGCGCGCTACAGTGGCGGCAAGGAGCAAATGAGCTACGCTGTGGCAGCAAATTTTAACAGGCAAGGCAATGTAGTTCGTTCCATCGGATACAATCAACAAGGGGGAGCCAAAATAGATCTTTCAAGTAAAACGAAAGATAACCGCTTTGAGGTTTTTGTAAGTAATTTGTTGGATTTCACCCTGAATACAATGCTTCCTTATGATTTTACGGGGGATAACTCCATATTCCGGGCTCCTAATGCTCCGTCTTACTTTAATACTGACGGAACTTTGAACTGGATATCAGGGCTTAATCCTTATTCCTATATCAACGTAGATTATAGAGGCACCGTAAGAAATGTTATTGGTACTGGTAACATTATATACAGGCCAATTAAAGGCCTTACACTAAAGACCCAGGTTGGATATAATCTGCTAAGTGCAGACGAACTCCGTCAGGTACCCACTACGGTATTCCCACCATCAGATCCGCTTTCATCTGACAAAGCCAGTAGCTCGAGTAATAAATTTAATATACGTACCTGGTCTGTAGAGCCCTTTGCAGACTATAAATTTCCCTTATTGAAAAGCGCAATGCTTTCCATCACGGCAGGGATGACCCTCCAGGATAAGTTGATCGATCAGGTTGTTGTTACCGGAGTAGGGTTCGCCTCTAACGCGCGGTTGAACAACCCCGCGGCAGGCACCGCAGTAACAAACCGTTTTAATAAAACCAATACCCGTTATATGGGCTACTTTAGTAGCTTGAACTATAACTGGTCGAACAAGTATATTTTAAGTGTTAGCGCCCGTTATGATGGCTCAACCAAATTTGCCCCGGAAAATAGGTTTGGTTGGTTCGGCTCCATTGGAGGAACCTATATATTCACTGAAGAGAAATTTGTAAAAGAGCACTTGCCTTTGCTCAGTTTTGGTAAGCTAAGGGCAAGTTTTGGGACTTCCGGTGGTGATGGTATTGATAATTTTCTCTACCTGGCAACTTATTCAATTGGAGAAAACTACCTTGGCGATGCATCATTTATACCAAACGCACTTGCAAACAGAAATCTTAGATGGGAGAACAATAAAAAGAGAGATATTAGTATTTCCTTAGGCTTTCTTGAGGACAGGCTACTTATAGATGCCGGATATTATCGTAATACCGCAACCAGCCTTCTCTATGGTAATCCCCTTTCTACTATAACCGGATTTTCAATAATAACGGCGAATTCGTCGGCATACATCGAAAATAAAGGACTAGAATTCAATATTTCCTCGCTAAACGGGAACTTTCGTAAGTTAAGGTGGCAGATATCGGCGGCACTTACCATTCCAGAAAGCAGAATACTAGCATTGTCTGATTTTTACCTCAAACCTGAGTTTAACTTTGCCCTTGGAAAGTCGCCGTTGAATGTTAAGGTGCTTGATTATGCAGGGGTAAATTCCCAGACTGGCGAATATAACTATAAAAACGCTAAAGGTGAGTACGTTCCGGGCTTTCCGTTATTAGGGAATGCGGACAAAACGGTGAATGTAGACCTGGCACCCAAGTTCTTTGGAAGTTTGACCAATTCCCTTCAATATAAGTCCTTTTCTTTGGGTTTTACTTTAGCTGTTACAAACAAAATGGCAAAAACTCTGCGGGGACAGTCTTTGTTTATGCCCGGAGTATATAACTTTAATCCGCCATTGGAGGCTCTTGGGCGATGGCAAAAGCCCGGAGACATAACTGATTTCCCAAAAGCAACAGCAGGCGCGCTTGGATTAATCTCTGCGTATGTTTTTGGCCAAAGTTCCGGGGCATACCAGCGAATATATTATGTGAGGCTCCAAAATCTAAACGCATCGTATAATTTTACAAAACAGCTTTGCGAAAGGATCCGTGTAAAGGATATGAAGCTTTCTTTCCAGGCACAAAATCTTTTTACATTTTCGAATTACAAACATCTTGATCCAGAAAACAGTTCGATTGATAAGCTTCCTATACTGAAGGTGTTTAACATTCAGTTAGCGATTACATTTTAAAATACAGTAAATACCCGCGATTGCTAATTCTGGACGGAGCTGCAGATATAGTAGTATAGCTGACTGAAAACTGACCTTGTATTGTTCCAACGCGGATGAGCCTCTAAAGTGTAATTCACTCCCGCGTTATTTCGTGAGATAATGTGTCTTGGCGATATATAGTTACAAATATAGTTGGCTGTTTGTGTTAAATATTTAATAATGAGAATATTAAGCGCCTGGCATATTGGTTGTCCGATGATTGCAGAATGCAATAGAGAGCGATCAACAAATTCAAATCTAAAGATTATGAGTGAATTCAGATTAATATACCGTAGGGATTATAAAACTGAAGAAATACAACCTTAATTCAAATTTTTATGTACGTAGGCAAATCATATAAATTGACCGAGTTTCTAGTTTGGACGCGGAAAAGTATATACATTCTTATAGTGTTGGGTATTGTCCCTGTTATTTTATATCAGATCCTGGGACTAAAATGGCTAGCAATCCCCTGGACTGTCGTGGCGTTGTTAGGCACAGCAACGGCATTTATCGTTGGCTTTAAAAATACACAAACGTATAACAGGACGGCCGCGGCGCAACACATTTGGACAAGTATAATTAATAGTAGCCGCGCCTGGGGTTTATTATCGAGGGACTTTCTGGATAATCCGGAAAAAGCTAAAGAACTTATTTATCGTCATTTTGCATGGCTTACAGTTCTTCGTTTCCAGTTAAGGGAGAAGCGTGTTTGGGAATCTACTGATAGGGCTCATAATGCAGAATATCGGAAGTATTATACTATTCCGGAACACGAATCCGAAATGGAGGCGGTGTTAACCAAATACCTCACAAATAATGAGCTCAACTATGTGCTATCGAAAAAAAACAGGGCTCTCCAGATTTTAAGTCTGCAAAGCAAAGCAGTCAAAGATCTTTTTGCAAAAGAGGAGATCGTTTTGCTTCAATTTTATGAGATCCAAAGTACACTTAGGGATTTTGTTGCACTACAGGGGAGTTGTGAAGAAATTAAGGATTCTCCCTATCCCAGACAATATGCAATTATCAATACTTTGCTGTTAAAGTTGTTCTGTTTTTTGCTGCCATTTGGAATGTTAAAGGAGCTGGATAGATTAAATGACACAATTGACGGAGTAATGAGAGGAAACATGGTATGGTTCGTTATCCCCTTTAGCGTTCTTATCTCATGGATGTATACATCGCTTGTACAGGTAGGAGAGAGTACAGAAAATCCATTTGAAGGGGGTGCGAACGATGTCCCGATTTCACAGCTTTGCGAAATTATAGAAATCGATCTCCGAGAAATGCTCGATGAAAACAATATCACAGCTTTGACTCAGCCGAAACATAATATTATTATGTAATCAGTGTTGTATTATAATCTAAGCTACCAATAATGCAATACGCTGACAGGTGATGCTTGCCGTTGCAATAAAAGCTGCAACGGCAAGCATCACCTGTCAGCCAGCCTGAATCATCTGATGCTAAAAATAGCGCAATCACAGCTGCGCCCGCTACTGCTACTTTATTTTCTAATCTTTTCATAATGTATTTAAAATTGTCGCATGCCTTTTCTATCCTACAAATTCGATGATTGTTTTTGCCAGCCAATCAGGGGCCTCCTCCGGAATATAATATAATGACCCGAACCGGGAGCTATTTCCATGATAACTGTTCAGCAACTTCCTCGAACTGTTCAAAGACAGAATTTTTCATGCGTGAATATTCCCCGCCTATTGCCAGCAAAGGGATTTTTAGTTTTGATGAAAGACTTTTTTCGTTTTCTTCTGCATCCAGATCAAATGCCCTATACAATTCAAAACCTGCCTGAAGTGACGCTTCATTAGAATACGCCTCTATGTATGAGGCAACCTCCGCAGTGTTTAGTGCCCCCTTGTTATAAGATAGCCCCTGGAAAAAATAATTGAGGTAGCTGGCGACATTGTTCCTGACCAGTATTTCAGGAAGGTCTTTCTGCTGATGAAATGCAAAATGCCACCTCGGCCATTTTCCCCTTTCCTGTTCCCATCCCGGCATGCCGGGAATCGGAACATCAATAACCACCACAGACTGCACCTCTTCTGTAAATTCTTTGGCATAGGCATAAGCAACCTGCCCTCCAATATCATGACCGATCACCGTAACCTTATGATAGTTCAGTTTTAGCAAAAGTTCGCGGATATATCGGGCGAGCTCCCGTTTTGAATACCCCATTTTTGATGGTGAGGAGCCGCCTATCCCTGGCAGATCGACGGTTATGACGGTATGATTTTCTGTTAGGAGTGGAACAAGGTAGCGCCAGGCATCCTGCGTTTGAGGCCAGCCATGGATCAGCAATACCGGCGATCCACTTCCCTGTATGGAATAACAAAGCTTAATTTCTCTGATTATTTCTGCTTTCTTTATTAACGGTTGTAATATATTATGTTTTTTATTTAACATGATATCTTATGTTAGAAGCCTGTTGAAAATGTAACTTCCTTCATTGCCTCAAAGTCAGATTTCAGCTGCTCTAAGTTCTGTGAAGCCCGATCATAAGCATCCTTACCCAATATTAAGCGCATTGGGGGTGAATCCATCTGGACGATATCATATATTGCGGCAACAACTTTCTCTGGATCGTTTGGCTGTTTTCCGTTATTTCCCGCAAGTGTTGTCCTGCGTTTCCCTGACGTGTCTGCATAATCGTCAATGATTACTTCGGAAGATTTAAGTGAGCCAGCCAAAAAGTTGGTGCGGATTGCGCCAGGCTCTATCATGGTTACCTTAATGCCTAAATTAATTACTTCGTGATAAAGAGCCTGGGTGAGCCCCTCAATTGCAAATTTGGAGGCGTTGTAAATGCCCCAGCCAGGAGATCCTATCAGACCTGCAATGGAAGACAGGTTAATGATGTGGCCGCTTTTCCTTTGTCGCATATGAGGTAATACCAACCTGGTCATGCGAAGAGTTGCATGAACATTAACAGCTATTGCCTGTTCAGATTCCTTTGCAGATGTTTCTTCAATAGCGCCAACGAATCCATAACCTGCATTATTAATCAGCACATCGATGTGCGCGTATTTAACAATTATATCCTCGATTGTACTTTTGACACTTTCTTCATCGGTCAGATCTAATTCATAAACCTCCAGGTTCGGGTTTTCCGCAAGCGTCTGATCTAACCGCTTTTTATCACGCGTGGTGATGATTACTGTCTGATTTTTACCCAAAAGGTATTTAACCATGGTTAGCCCCAATCCCTGAGAACCACCCGTAATTAGCCATATTTTATTTTTCATCTGTTTAAATTCGTTTTTTAACTGTTATGAAGCTATCAGATTTATTCATCCCACTTTGTGGTTGATAAATCATGATGGTTCCATAATCTTTTAATTTGATGATCAAAAGTATTGCGGTTTGTAATACTTTTTTATAATCAAATCAAAGATGTTTATATGAATATCAAAGGCTGTAACTTTTTCTAAACTCAGCAGGGGTAACGCCTATATTTTTTTTAAAGAAATTACTAAAATTGGGCTGCTCTGAAAAACCGATAGCATAGCCTATATTTTGGAGGGTCCAATCGGTCTGAAGCAAAAGGATCTTACTCTCCTCCAATAGGCGGTTTTTAATATGGGTGCTAACATTCTGACCGGTCTGCTTTTTCAGCAGCGCATTCAGGTGATTTGGATGTATATTCAACTGGTCGGCAAACTCTGCCGCCGTTTTTATCTTTATTGATTTTTCAAAATTCAGATCTGCAGTTTCCTTCTCGAGTAACTCGAAGAAGTCATATACCTTCTGGTATTCTGAGGTGATAGGGGTGGAGGATGGGTGCTTGGCTACTTTACTAGCCTCTATCATCAAGAGTTGCACGTAGGCCTGCAAAGCATCTTCCGTAAACGTACCAGTGTTTTTCCCTTCATTGTACATGACTGAAAAAATGCCGTTAATAATTGTACTGGCATCCTTTGTTAAACTGATTACACTTTTAATGTTGTCTTTAAAAAGACCATACTTGTCGATCAGAGTTTTTAACATTGAGTTTTTCTCAATAAAACCCCTTTTGAAAATACAGAAATAGCCCTTGGAAACCATATCCAAGGTCAGATTTTTCCACGAGATTATTTCATTTGGATGGACGAATAATATGGCAGGCTCTTCAATAGTATAGGTATTCAGGCCAATCGTAAATAAGCCCCGGCCAGCGTTTAAAAAAATGATTTTGTAAAACTCGCGCCTGTTTGGGGAAATGTAACTTTTACATACCGAGTCTTCCCTGTTAAATACCTTGATAGTCCAATTCTCAAAATTGTCTCTTCTAACTGGTAATATATCTGGAATGTCCTTGACAACTTCTATAGTTTTAAGATCTGTTTGGATAGCCGACATATGATATAAGATTGATAGTTTAACCTATTAGCGTCATAGGGTAAAGATGTAAATCTTTACTGGCTGCTGGGTTAAATTTACCTCAATAAGTGCGTAAAGCAAAATGAAGTTTACCTATTCTCCCTTAAATTTCAATCCAACCTGCGCACGAACTTTATCCAACAGGCTAATCATCTTTCTTGAGATATCATGACTGATTATCGTACTCTCGGTTTGACCGTTGTTCAGCAATTCACAGAAATGAGCAATTTCATAATTGAGTCCACCCGCCGAAAAAGGTTCGTGTAGTTCAACCAATCGACCATCTGAATATGCTATGGTTGCAGAAAGAGATGGAAGAGATATTAAACAGCATTTACAAGTTGGATGTTTGCATCGCTGTGAGCAAAATAGGTAAAGCAAGGGGCTTTGGTTATGCAACTGCATCGCCCGGCGGGCAGCATCTGCTGCAAATTGATGCGCTCAGCCATCCAGGATTAACGAAAGGTATCGCAAATACTTATCGTTCCACACGAATCAAAACATGCTGTTCCTCACTGGTGCCAACATGGCGGGTAAATCTACGCTGATGAAAGCCTTTGGCATTGCTGTTTACCTGGCTCACATGGGATTTCCTGTGGCTGCTGCGGGAATGAATTTTTCAGTGATGGACGGACTTTTTTCTTCGATTGATGTACCTGATGACCTGAACATGGGATACAGCCTGGACCAGCCGGGTAAAAAGGATGCCTGGCTCGAAGCGATTGCTAAAGACGGTTTGAACTGGACACAGCTTTCTGATCTTACATTCTGGAAAAATGATGTAGCACTGTTGTACGGAATCAAAGCAATTCCCCAAAATTTCCTGATTGATCCAACCGGCAAAATCATTGCTACAAATTTGAGGGCTGAGGCGCTGCAGAATAAACTGGCTGAATTGATTAAGTAACAACTTCCCTTGCCACTAACATACTTTTTACGTAATTTTGAATCAATCAAAAAGGTCAATATATTATGGAAAAAAATACACATACATTTGATCAGGCAGAATTAGAACTCTTAAAAGAAGGTTTAAAACGTACCTATAAAGAGCGTTTTGAAATGGCTACCCGTCTATTCAAAGTACAGCAAACAATGAATAAGGCTGCTATAATACATAAACCTTTTATTAGCAAGTAACCTGTGGATATATTTGACGAAGAAATCCTGAAATTCTGGAAGGCTCTTCAGGACAATAATGTTGAGTATATTATGGTTGGTGGCTATGCAACAAATTTACATGGCTACCAACGTTTTACAGGGGATCTTGATATCTGGCTCAAAGACACTTTAGAAAATAGGCAGTTACTGCGTAAAGCGTTTAAAGATTGTGAAATGGGCGACTATCCAATGATTGAATATATGCAATTTATACCGGGATGGACTGATTTTCACTTAAATAATGGACTTCGGTTGGATATTCTTATTGACATGAAAGGTCTAGAGGGATATACATTTGATGAATGCCTTGAAATGGCATCAGTAGCAGACATTGAAAATGTCAACGTTCCCTTTCTCCACATCAACCAATTAATTGAAAATAAGAAAATTGTGAATCGACCAAAAGACCAAATTGATGTACAGGCTTTGGAGCAAATAGTTCAATTAAGAGCTAAAGAATAGAGCATTCCTATATAAAGAATTTACAATTAAAGTTTGAGGTTAAAACATGTTATTAAATTTTCGAATTCATGCTCAGCGGTGCAAGCATTTGCTACCTCATCACAGACCTAGAAATTTTAACGCCTTCTCCAAAAAATACTCCGTGGAAATTTTCCAATGAACCGGAGAGCGATTTTTACCACAATATCGACACAGAAAGTATCTGGATGGTCTCTATTGTGAATTGTGGATGATAAACATTATTCAATGAATGCCTTACTTTGTCGACATTCGCGGTTGCATACTGTAGGAATTTGTTAAAGATGCACACTTCACTTTTAACAAATCAACTTACTATACAGCGTAAACCGCAAATACGTTAATAACATTTATCAAATCACGTATGAAAATTTTAGTAGTTGGAGGTACAGGGCTGATTGGTAAAGGTGTCAGCAGAGAATTGACCGAGGCAGGTCATGAGGTAATCGTTGGATCACCTTCACATGGTATTGATGTAGTTTCAGGCAATGGACTTGCGGATGCGCTTGAAGGTACAGATGTAGTGATCGACCTATCCAATTCCGCATCACCAGACGGCCAGACAGCATTGAATTTTTTCCGTGCTTCGGGTCAAAGCCTTACTTCTTTTGAAAAGAAAGCAGGCATCAAACATCACCTTGTTTTATCGATAGTCGGAACGGATCGGGCTACGTATATTGGATACCTCCAGGCAAAAAAGGAACAGGAAGATACGATTAGAAATTCAGGTATTCCCTATACCATTATTCGTTCCACTCAATTTCATGAACATATGACTACCTTAATTGCTGTTCAGGGCAATGAAACGGAGGTTAATGTTTCAACAATTGATTACCAGCCAATTGCTGCAGCAGATGTAGTCGGACATGTTGTTAAGTTGGCATTGGAAGAACCTAAAAATGGATTGGTTGAGATTGCAGGCCCGGAACGTGGACTAATGACTGATTTCGTTCAAAAATATCTTGACCATACAAGTAATAGCAAGATGCTTGTTGCTAATGATGACGACCAATACATGTTTTTCAAAATACCCAAAGATCTTTTGGTGCCAAGTGGCGAATTTCGGGCAGGCCAGATCAATTTTAGCGAATGGCTTAAGGCTAACTAAAGCTTGATCGAAATGTAACGGAAGGTGCGTCGAATAAAGACGTAGCTTCCGTTTATTTAACCTATGCCAGCGCTTGGACAAATGCCTCCATCTCAGCTTTAACAAACTTGGAACTAATATTTACGTAAGTTATTGGTGAAAGTTCCCATACTATTACATTCAATCCCTAGCTGTTCAAGTTCAACTATTAAGGCTAAAGTTATATCTCGACTGGTTACTAGTCTAAGCACCTTATCGGAGTCAGTCAAGTCAATTGACCAATCAAGTATAGTAGAGAAAGCTGCTAACGCATTTGATAAATTTATAAATTCTGTTGAATTATGAATATTAGTGGAGCAGACAATGATGTATCCTTGCATCTTAATCTTTTTAATTTAATTACTTGTTTTATGCGCCTGAAATCTGGCCTTAATGATTCAATCTATTCTTAGATATGTAGAATAGATTGAATTATTAATTTGCCATTTAAAGTCCAAATTGTCTCAAATGATGGTCGAAATGTTTCCATTGCATTATTGCCCATTCTTCTGGAGTAAGTGGCCCAAAAAATACGTGAACCTGTTGAGTACATTTTGCATGCCCTCCGTTAGAAAAACCGCGAATTTGTGACATCACCTTATCCTTTTCAGTTTGAAAATCTGGATTACCTGTGATGATATAGGTTGGATCTGTTTGACTATTTTTTATAAAAGGCTTTTCCCCGAAATATTTGCCTTTCAGCATCTTGCCGATGAATCGGAGAAAAATGTTAAGCTTCTCTGGCGAATTCAGGCCCATTGCTGTTTCTAATGATGCGTTACAATGTGCCAGCATCTGGTTAACGTTCATTTTTCCCCACTGTCTTTGCGCGTCTGGTCCTAATTTCTCTAATCTTGTGAGAATTCCTTCGGTATCCGATGCATTGAATAAGTTGTTCATTATGTTTTTAAATTTATAGTTCAAATATGAAGGTGACCGGTGACAGCCCTATGTCAGTAAGTAAAAAAATAGCGGAAATTTATTTGGTAAATGCGTAAAACATAAGTCTGAATTTATATATGTTATCTACGATCTCATCAGTAAGGCGTACGAAACCGTAGATGCCATATATATCAGCCCGATGGACTAGTATGCTTTAGTTAATTCGCCAGTTTCTAATAGCACTTCGCGCGAAGATCCGCTTTGCATCATCCAACCTGGATACTCAACAGCAAGTTTACTGGCTTCATCCAGTTTTTGGATATCATCAGCGGATAAGGTGATTTGAGCTGCACTCAGATTATCCTCCAGCTGATCTATCCGTTTGATCCCCAGTATTACGCTGGTAACCGAGCGTTTTTGAGTTAACCACGCCAATGCAATAGCAGCGATGGAGCTATGGTGTTCCTCAGCGATTTGTGCTAATAAATTCACTATTGGTTTACTTTTTCCCTCATCCACTGGCGGAAATTGGATGGTATTACGTCGTCCGTTTTCAGCACCATGGCGATACTTACCAGATAAATAACCTCCTGCGAGGGGACTAAATACTAAGAGACCTAACTGCTCGCTTTCCAGCATTGGCAAAATTTCTCTTTCGATATCACGACCGGCCAGTGAATAATACGCTTGAACTGACTCAAAACGAGTTGAATTTAAGCGATCGGCTGTACCTAATGCCTTTTGGATCTGCCATGCTGCCCAGTTAGATACACCTATATAACGCACATTGCCCTCCTTAATAAGATCATCCATTGCGCGGATGGTTTCTTCCAGTGGGGTTGCTGCATCCCATCCATGTAACTGGTATAAGTCGATATGGTCGGTGCCCAAGCGTTTAAGACTTTCTTTTACCTGGTTCTTGATGTGGTAGCGTGAACTTCCCCCATCATTAGGACCATCACCCGTAGCATGGCCCATTTTAGTTGCAATAACTAAATCTTTGCGGGCGATACCAAGGTTTTTGATAGAGCGGCCGATAATTTCTTCAGATTGCCCTCCTGCATAAACATTAGCGGTGTCGATGAAATTTATACCCGCATCAATTGAGCGTTTAACAATAGCATCGGCATCCTCCTGCAACACGCCTGATGCGGCTGCATATATGCCACCAGATTGACCAAAAGTCATTGTGCCTAAGCACATTTCGGATACGAAAAGTCCTGTTTTTCCTAGAATTTTGTATTTCATTTTTTTGTTGTTAATAAGTTTAGTCCAATGTTCATTTTGATTTAGGTGATCAATGAACAACAGCATAACAACAAAAGTACTCTTTAGTTCTTTACTTGGAGAACTAAAAGAACAAATAACTCTATTTGAAGTGTTTTTTCTCCCAGGCAGCTAGCGCTTCCTCCATTTTTCCAAACATATAATCCGTAAATTCTTTAGCTTGCAGGAGGATTTCGTTAGTTTCGGGATACTCCTTTGATCGGAAGGCCAGGGCTTCTGGGATGACCTGGATGGTAAAAGGCCGTTGCGTACGAACAATCGTTTTCATAAACTCATACCAGGCAGTTTTTTGGATTCTGAAATAGCGCTTCCGGTCTCCGCTTACCGTAAAGTACTCCACTAAACACCTCAATTGTAAGAGGGACAGGCCATTGCTAACTGCACTTTTGCTTAAGTTTAGGGTTTGCTGTAACTCGTCGAAAGTTTGATAGGGTGGATCAGCGATCAATAAGAGAGAAAGGATTCTGGCAGCTGCGGGGGGATAGCCGTCTTTCTCTGCTGCAACACCCATTTTTTCTACCATTGCCAATATTTCCTGCTGATCCTTCATACGGCAAATCTAATAAATAAATTTGCTGGATCGGAAATGGATTTTGATGCTAGGATTAAGGGTAAATAACATAATTGACAAGAAGAGTTTGCGAACCAGGTATATTCCTACACTTGTTTTGTTATTCCAACCAGCTCCGTATGGAGGTTAGGATTAAAGCAGTTATTCTCCATATTTGTTATGGCATGATCGTCGCCACCTTACTTTGGATGGCAACTTTAAGGTGCATAGAGATGAACCCCTGGTTTGGCGGGTGCAGTCGCCAACCAATCCAAATTACTGCGTGATCGATCTGGATCCGGATAAATACTTCGACCAGGTGATCGAAGCGGCACAGATGACAAAAACCATTTTGGATGAGATGGGCGTACCGCCCTTCGTGAAGACCTCAGGCTATACCGGTATTCACATCTATGTGCCATTAGGACAATTAGACTGGTGTTGCTGATTAACTAGGAAATCTTCTATAAGTTCCCCAAATATTTTAATCTAAATAGCGTATACCATATTGTCGTTTGAACTTGGCGAGCTTTAACTACTGCCTGGTTACCTCGAGTAAGATGGTGTTCACCACGTAATTATGGTATTTCGCGTAATATTCTCGAAGATTCAATAAAATTTAATAATAACGATTAATTAGAAAAATAGAGTTCTTTAAAGGCAATAATAGACTCTATTGAAAAATAAATATTAATTTTTTTAAAAATTAAGTTCAAATATTTTTTGAGGATTGAAAGTGTTTATTTATTTTAGATCTAAATAAGTAACAGTTTCAACCTCTACATTCATATGTAGGCTTATACTAAAAAATTAAAATTTATGAAATTATAAAACTTTATGAAAAAACAGCTCTTTAAAAAAACCGTCTTATGTCTCTTTTCACTTTTATTTTTCTCATGTGCTAAGGATATATTAGAAGAAAAATCCAGCAGCGTAGTAGAATTTAGCGCGAAGCAGATTGAACAATATTATGATACCCTAAAAGTAAATAAGGCTTTTCAGATCTCAGGAAGATCCCTTAAGCTTCAAGATTTTATTCAACCTGATTGGAATGGCGCATTAAATGCAATTTCTCCTGCTTTTCAATACATGGAGGTACCAATTTCGCTCAGCAAAAAGGAAATTATAGCCTATGAATTAGACGCTGGTAAAACACAGAATTCACAATTGAGATTTCAATATTCATTCTCCACGCTTCTTTTCTTTAAAAAAGCAAATGCTGAGATTCAAACTAACATAATAACCTATATTCCGAATGAGAGCTATATTAAGCAACATAAAAAACCAATCAATAAAAACAGGATCAACGCTTTAGATAATATTTTTTCTGGATATATTGAGTACAAGGACCTACATGGAAACGTTAAACAGCTTGCAAAAATAGAAAATGGTGCTATGGTGCAAATGTATAATCTTACAGCCAAAGGAAAGTCTTCTAAATCAGATCCCACATTTTCAATGGCCTCTTGTCAGGAGGTTTGCCTACCCCGCTATCAAGAAATCTGTGTGGGGCAGATAGGGACAGGCTTTCCTGAAGATTACACATGTTATACTACAATTATCGGTCAGGATTGCTTCACGATTTGTACCGGTGGTGGCGAAGATGTTCCCACACCTACAAACCCCGGTAACCCGAACCCAGGAGACAATCCACCCCCTGTTGATCCATTAGTTAATAATAGATTCAAGATAGATGAATGTGATATGGTTTTGGATGAGGGGTCAGTAGAATTTGATGAGGGTGAGCCCTTGCCTCCAGATTATGATCCTCAACAAAATCAACCTAAACCCAAAATAAATCATAGATATGTTAGTCCAAGAGGTACCATTTTCACGGAGTGGACTGACAATTCCGGACGGATACATCTTCATGCGAAATTGGATTCTTGGTATA
>Ga0247816_10000168_pt1 | contig 39347 bp, 44 predicted proteins | sample UWRJL209509C1_FD_179930 | JGI IMG/M metagenome (GOLD analysis project Ga0247816, IMG submission 179930) | Plant litter microbial communities from Arlington Agricultural Research Station in Wisconsin, United States - UWRJ-L209-509C-1 | ecosystem: Environmental > Terrestrial > Plant litter >...
AGCTGATTCTTTCATAGTACAAATATAACAAATTAAAAAACAGAGGAAGAAAAATTATTTAAAAAAATAAATAGACAGGTCTATCTATTTTTTTAAATAATTTTTTATATTTGTCCCAGTATTAAACTTAAAAATAAATTTATGAAAGCAATACAATTAACCGCTACCGGCAATCCTCTTGAAACTTTAAAATATGTTGAATTGCCAGATCCGACAGCTCCAAAAAATGGAGAAGTAATTATCCGTATGGAGTACAGTCCTATAAATTTTAGTGACCTGATGGTGGCGAAAGGTATCTACTTTATTCAGCCTGAGCTTCCGGCTGTAATAGGCGGAGAAGGTGTCGGTGTTATATCAGAAGTTGGACGTGATGTCACTCACCTTAAAGTCGGCGACAGAGTTGTGTTACCTTTCGGTACTTATGCATGGTCCGAACTTGTAAAAGCACCTGCAGAAAATCTTGTTGCATTGGCACCTTCAGCTGATGCAAAACAGGCATCGATGATCGGAATCAATCCGCCAACCGCCGTATTACTATTAGATGAATTTACTACACTTCAGGAAAATGATTGGATAGTGTTTAATGCAGGAAATTCAAGTGTTGCCCATACGTTTGTTACAGTGGCAAAATCCCGAAAATTAAAAACCCTTGCAATAGTCAGACGAGAAGATGCTGTAGCGGTAGCTAAAGCCGCAGGCGCAGATGTAGTGTTGGTTGAAAATTCCAATATTGCTGAACAAGCAAAAAGTGCAACCAATGGTGCAAACATAAGGTTGGGACTTGATGCTGTCGGCGGTGAATCGTCGGGGGTACTTGCTAAAATACTCGGAGGAGATAGCCACCTAGTAGCTTATGCAGTCTTAAGTGGGCAGCCAATGGTTGTTAGTCAAGTGGATTTAATTACCAAACGTATGAAAGTACATGGGTTCTGGATGTATTTGGAGCAATATTTACCTAAACTAAATGCGGCTGTCCGAGAATCAGAAAGACTGCTGGAATCAGGATCTTTAAATGTTCCAATTGCTGCCACATATCCTTTAAGTGCAATTAATGAAGCGGTAGCTCATGCTACTAAAGGAGTCAAAGTCCTGCTGGATTTTAATATATGATAGTAATGTATTAAAACTGCCAAGGTCATCAACTTTTTTCTCCATTATACCTCCAAAGTCATTTGATTTTGGAGGTTTTTTTATTACGGAACACTATTTTTCACTTTCTACTGGCTTTATTCATAGTTTTATATAAACTTCCTAATAAAATAGAAACTCGGGTTGGTATCAGAAAGTTGATTCTAAAAGTTTCGAACCTAAATTCGGAAGGTCTTTATTAAAAAGGATTATTAGTTTTTAAAAACATCTTGTGCCACGATTCTGCCACAAAACTTTGAGTTATAAAATTTTTAAAACGTGTCATAGAATTCTTTTAATTTTAAGGCTATAATTTTACTTCTTCAGATTGTATCTTGCTTGTACCTCAAATACATTTTATTCTACTCAATACTGTACAGTTAATTTCTGGAGTTGTAATTAACATTATTTACTTTTATGATCTTCAAGTCCATTTATTAAATGGACTTTTTTATGTCTTTTTTGCAAAATTTAGGATTTTTTTTTGTAAGTTTTTACTGTTTTTATGTCCCGTAGAGTGACCTCTACGGGACAAATTTCTATAAATTTTATGGAGGATTTACAGAGGTTGGCTTACTACTGGTAGTGGCTGTCTTTCATTAGCTTTATGAATTTGGTTTGGATGTCCTGTTGGGAGTGATATCTTTTTTCTAAGGGTTAACTTATTTTATTTTGCCTAATATTTTAAAGATCAATTGTCTTTGGGACTAAAAGGGCAGAATATTTGGACTAAATAGAAAAATATATTTTTCTTAATGCTTGTATCTTTGCAGTTGAGTCTATGCTATTTTAGGATAAATTTCAAAAGATTTTCTAGAACAAAATTATAACCGCTTTAGAGCTTGAACAGTTGTAGTATGAAAAAAATGATTAAAGTTCCAACTTCTTTAATTGGGTGCGATGCGCCGCAAAACTTTTTGATGTTAGATGGTTGTTCAGTAATTGAGCAGTGTATACACAGTACAGAAGTTAAAGGAATCATGTACTTAGAACAGCATTTGCTTCTTATTGTACTGGAAGGGTCCGTTGATCTGACTTATGGGAAACAGGAATATAAGCTTGGCAAGAATGATATGATTTTGCTAAAAAAAGCAACTGCTGTAAAGTATCATAAATTCGGAAATAGTGAAAATGATAATATTTACGATAGTTTCATGTTCAGTATCAAAGATGATGTTCTAAAATCTTTTTTATCAACTTCAGAAATTAAGTTCTCAAAACCTGAGGGAGAAATTAAGACAGGAGTTTACCCAATGAATGAATGTTTGGTTGCATTTGCCCATTCTCTAAAGCCTTACTTTTTTGATTATTCTGTGGTTCATCCCGGGCAGCTTCGCCTGAAGATTATGGAATTACTTTATGATGTTGCAGAATGTAACCGAAATATGTTCTTACAAATTCTCCAGTTGCACGAGCCTGTAAGAACTGATATTCGCAATGTGGTAGAACAGCATTATGCTTCACCAGTCTCTGTTGCTGAACTGGCTTATCTTTCCGGAAGAAGCCTGTCAAGTTTTAAAAGAGATTTTCAAAATATATACAATGTTGCACCAGCAACCTGGATCAGAGAAAAGAGATTGGAAAAAGCAAAAGATATGCTGGAAACTACTGCTTTATCAGTTTCAGAGATCTGTTATTCCCTAGGATTTGAAAATGTGTCTCACTTTTCAAGAATATACAAAGAATTCCACGGGCAGGCACCAAGTATCTCTCGTTAGTGATTGTTGAAGCACTAAATCGGCTTCGATAAAATTTCAGCATTCAAAATTATTTGAATCAAGTCCTAAATCTTACATCTTATTCTCAATTTCTCATTAAAAGGTTTTGTGATAAATCTTATTAATAGAGAAAATTCTACATTTAATTTTTCCACTTTTCAAAAAAGGACTAATTAGTAAAAATCTATGGACTAATTAGAAAAAACGTTACGTTTTAGCCATTATACCTTTGTTTTAGAAATTAAGCTTAACGATTCTGTCAGCAAGAACAGTAAATTATGCTCAAAAATTATCAATATTCAACTAAAAAAGAACGATTTATGAAAAACATTTCAGAAAGAAGAAACGCAGTTCTAAATTCAGCAGATTTTAATGCTTATAGCTTTAAGCAGGGCATCGGAAAAATTACAAGAAAAATATTTTCCTTAACCATTCTCTCAGCATTAACAATTGGCGGTTTATTAGTTTCCTGTCAAGATAAAAATAATCACAACAATAAAACAGAAATTATGCAAAACAATCAAGAACAAAAAGAAGGAATCCTGAAAGCAATAGATTTATATGTAGAAGCAGGAAAAAAGGGGGACGGTAATATTGCAAAACCAGCATTTGCAGCAACCGCAACAATGTCATGGTCTGAAAATGGAGCATTAAAAAGTGTTCCTATCCAGGCGCTATTTGATGGATTTTCTGCAATGAAGCCAATGGAAGCGAATTACAAATTGACTACTCTGGATGTGGAAGGTGATGTAGCAATTGCAAGAATCGAATCTCAGTTTGGGCCTGACAAATATGCAGATATGTTTACATTGGTTAAGGACGGCAACGATTGGAAAATCATCAGTAAAATTTATCAAATTAAAAAATAAGAATAATGGCAGCAAATCAAAATATAAACGCTGTTCAGGATTATGAAGATGTTCTGGCGGCAATGGAAGGCTATGTTCAAGGATTAAAAACAGGGAACGTAGCAGAATTGAAAAAGACTTTTCATGAGAATGCGATTATGTATGGTCATTTAGGTAATGACCTCTCACAAGGTAGTATAGATAATCTGTACACTTACGTTGAGAAATTTGGCGCAGCGCCCAACATCAAAACCAATCTTACGGTTTTACACAAAACACGTACCACAGCAATTGTTCGCATTGAAATGGAACATGATGCAGCAGATGAAGATTTCACCGATTACCATTCATTAATCAAAATTAATGGTGAATGGAAAGTTGTTTCAAAGCTTTTTCATCTGTATACTAAATAACTAAAGATCATTTTATAGAAGTTTTTACTGGGAGCATTGTATTGCTCTCAGTGGAGCTTTGCGTTTAAAAATAAAAGAAGTAATGAATAAATATAATAAGTTGTTTACTCCCTTGTCATTTGGGAACGGAATTAGTTTGAAAAATAGAATTGTGATGTCGCCTATGACTACCTGGGCATCTAATGAAGACTTCACTATATCTGATGAAGAAGTTGAATATTACAAGAAAAGAGTAAAAGGTGTTGGTTTAGTAATCACAGGATGTACCCACGTTACAGCAAATGGCATTGGTTTTACCCATGAATTTGCAGGATATGATGATACTTTCCTTCCGAGTCTAAAGAAGTTGGCGGATGCTGCAAAAAGTGGTGGCGCACCAGCAATTTTACAGATGTTTCACGCAGGCAATAAAGCAATCCCCGGACTTATCCCAGATGGTGAAGTGGTAAGTGCAAGCACCGTTTCAAGTGGACCTATAGTGCTTTTTGAAAATGAAAATTTCCCAAGAGAATTAAGTGAAAATGAAATTTTAGAAATTATAAAGGCATTTGGAGAGACCACTAAAAGAGCAATTGAAGCAGGTTTTGATGGTGTAGAAATTCATGGGGCACACGGATTTTTGCTTCAAAATTTTATATCACCTTTTTTCAATAATAGAAATGATCAATGGGGAGGTTCTTTGGAAAATCGTTTGCGACTTAGCCTGGAAATTTTAAGAGAAGTAAAAAATATAGTTTCAAAATATGCTGATCGTCCTTTTTTGATAGGGTACAGAATTTCACCTGAAGAATTTCCACAACAAACTTATGGGCTTCCAGATACGTTCGTTCTAATGGATAAGCTTATTGAAGAAAAAATTGATTATTTACATTTTTCGTTGCTGGATGCTGTTAATCAACAACCAATTGATTCAGAGTTTTCTAAAGAACCTATATCAGTTGTACTAAACAATTATGTTAACAGCAGAGTTCCTGTTCTGGTTGCCGGAGGTATTACAACACCAGCAATGGCCGATCAGGTTGTAGACTATGGCGTTTCTATGGTGGCAATCGGAAGAACTTTGATTGTTAATCCTGATTGGGTAGAATTAACTCAAAATGGAGAAGAAGATAAAATCACTTCAATTCTTAAACTAGCAACAGTACAAGAGAAAAAGATCCCATCAAAATTAATGACAATATTCGAAAAAATAGAAGGTTGGGTACAAGTAGAAGCTTAATGTAATTAGTATCGAAAATAAAGATTTATAAAATAATAATCCATTGGTTTATGGTGTTGGGATTACTTTTACTATAAATTATTATTTAATGATATAAAAAATGGCGTCAATTGTCTTCAATTGACGCCATTTGGCTGTGACCCCGACGGGACAAATTTCAACATTTTTTTTGGATGATTTGAAGATATTGGCCTACTACTGGTAAAGGCTGTCTTTCGTTGGCTTAAAGTATTTGGTTTGGATGTCCTGTTGGGGATGCTCTAAATAAAATTTAAAAAAGTAATTTTATTTAGAGCAGAAATTATTATTTCATTTTATTATGCTTGACTAAAACTTAATCTATTTATCTTTAAAATGAATTGTAATGGTTAATTTTTTTGATATGGTTTAATTAGATTTTTTATATTTATGCATTTTACTTTTAAGAGAATGAATACAGAAATTCCAATACCACACAACGAATTAGCGCGTTTGGCAGCTTTAAAGCGCTATAATATTCTGGACACTTTACCCGAACATGCTTTTGATGATGCAACTAAACTTGTTTCTTATATCTGTGGCGTACCAATAGCGCATATTTCCTTTATTGATGAAAGCCGTCAGTGGTTTAAATCTGAAATTGGAATTGGTGTACCAGAGGTGCCGAGGGAAATTAGTTTTTGCCGATACACCATTTTGGAGTCGGATATGGTTGAAATACCGGATACGCATTTAAACGAAAGATTTAAAGATGATCCCAATGTTACTGGCGGTTTTAAGGTGAGGTTCTACGCAGGAGTTCCGTTAACAACACCCGACGGTTATAATATTGGAACTATTTGTGCCATCGATCATGTTAGTAAAGAACTTAACGAAAACCAGCGTAATGCCATTTCTATAGTAGCAAAACACGTGATAAACCAATTGGAATTAAGAACAAAAAACATTGAACTTGACGCCCAGAAAAAGATAGCCGAACGTGCTGTCTTGGCGAAAGATAGTTTTTTGGCCAATATGAGCCACGAAATCAGAACTCCGTTAAATGCCATTATTGGTTTTACAGACCTTTTAGCCCAAACCAAATTGGATACGGTTCAACAGGATTACATTGGTAGTGTTCAGATAGCAGGAGAAAATTTACTTTTGATTGTTAACGACATTTTAGATCTTTCTAAAATAGAATCTGGTAACTTGGTTATTGAAGGGCAGTCCTTCAATTTAAAAAAGACACTTAAACATATTTATAAGCTGCTAAAAGTAAAAGTTCCGAAAGACATTGAATTTAATCTTTTCCTTGATGCTGATATGCCCGACAATGTAATTGGTGATCACGGAAGACTAAATCAGATTTTGGTTAACCTTACAGGAAATGCCCTAAAATTTACCGAAGAAGGAGAAGTTACGGTTTCTGTAAAATTAGTTGATGAAACAGAGGATCATTATGCGCTCAGATTTTCAGTTAAAGATACCGGTATTGGTATACCTGAGGATAAACTTGCAACTATTTTTGAACGATTTAAACAAGCAGAAGAAAGTACAACCAGAAGATTTGGCGGTACCGGTCTTGGTCTCAATATTGTCAAACAGCTGGTTGAATTGCACGGAAGTGAAATTCAGGTGAAAAGCAAACCAAACAGAGGCTCGGAGTTTTTCTTTGTGTTTCAGTATAAAAAAGTAAACCATGATGAAATAGCTGCAGAAGCAGTTTCAGAAGATAAACTGGGTAAACTTAAAATACTGCTTTGCGAAGACAATCTTTTAAACCAGAAATTGGTAAGAAGTGTTATTCAAAATTTTGGTTTTGAATTGGATATTGCCGAAAATGGAGAAGAAGGAATAGCATTGTTATCCAAAAACAGATATGATCTGGTACTGATGGATCTTCAGATGCCCGTTAAAGATGGTTATCAAACGACAGAATATATCAGGAATGAAATGAAATTAACCATTCCGATTATCGCCATGACAGCGCACTCGCTGGTAGGTGAGCAGGAACGTTGTTTTGATGTCGGTATGGATGCTTACGTACCAAAACCATTTAAGCAGCCAGTACTTTTAAAGGCTATTAAGACGGTAATGAACAAAGATCTAAATGCTGTAAAGAAAAGGAAAATCGACTTTTCTTATTTAGACGAGATGGCGTGTGGTGATCCGGCGTTTAAAAAAGAAATGATAAGTCTTTTTATAGAAAAAATCCCGGCCGAATTGGAGCATTTAGAAGAAGCATTCAATAGCAAAAGTCATGATAAAGTAAAGAAATTATCGCACAACATGAAGTCTAGTGTAGACATGTTTATGCTAATGGATCTTAGTCATTCTTTGTCTATTATTGAGGGAGATGCTACAATGGGACAGTTCACTTCTGAAACGGCCAATCAAATTAACCTGTTAAATTATGGCGTTAAAGAAGTAGTTAAAATTCTAAATGAGCTATGAAAAGAGAGAAATATACTCTAGCTTTACGTTAGATCCAAAAGCTATAAAAGCAAATTTGCCTCAAAATTAAGTAACCTATGAGAATCATTTTATCTGAAGATAATGATATGCTGCGTAAATCATTATCCTTTTTCCTGGAGTCGAAGGGATTTTCCGTTGACCAGTTTTCTGATGGAAAAGAAGCATTAGATGCAATTGAAACAAATAATTATGACTTGATCCTGACAGACATCAACATGCCAGGCATAAGCGGAATGGAAATTACGCAATATGTGAGAGAAACCATAGGCTCTGATGTTCCGATCATTATTTTTACTTCTTCAGGTGTAGAGCAAACGGAACTCGATTCATTTGATCTTGGCGCAAACGAGTTCATTGCGAAACCCGTTAGTCCGGCCGTGCTTTTAGTGAGAATTAATAAATTACTAAAAACGCGTGCTTAATGAAGTTTCTATATTATACAATTTTCCTGCTGCTTATTTCTCCTGTCGTATTGGCACAGAAAGATACTATTGATGATGTAATGAGGCACGCAAAGCGTGAAGCAGAGAAAGGTAACTATGATGCTGCTTTAGCACTCACTGAACCTTTAAGTGTAAAATTCCCTGAGAATGAAGAAATAAAAATTTACAACGGACGTATTTACAGCTGGAAAAAAGACTACAACGCTTCCATTAAAATTTTAGAGCCAATGGTAGACAGGATCAATTCAAGTCCCGATGCTTTATTGGCGATTATCAATACGTACTATTGGTCACAACAATTCGATAAGTGTATTACGTATTGCGATCGGTATTTGGCTATTGAACCCAATTCGCTTGATGTTTTACGGATTAAAGTGACCTGTCTTGAAAAACTAAATCGCGACAAAGAAGCTTTAGCCATTATCGAAAAAGTATCAATTACAGATAACAGTACTCAGGCCTTTAGAGGAGTGAGAACACTGATTGGAGAGAAGGCAACTAATGCAATATCGGCTTCTTATTTAAATATTTCTACGTCGAGTCCCGGACAATCACCATTGCATTATGGCTATGTCGAGTACTCTCATAAGTTCACCAAATCAGCACTTGTGGGACGCGCTAATGCAGGTCATGTAAATGGCGATACACAAATGCTGTTTGAAGCAGACTATTATCAAACTTTCGCTAAAAAGAACTATTTGTATGTGAATGGTGGGGTTTCAACAGGAGAGACTGTGTTTCCTGTAGCAAAAGCCGGTGTTGAGTATTATTTTGTTCCGCATAAAAAGTTTGACTATGCCTTGGGTGTTCGGTATATGCATTTTGAAACAGAAGATGTAACCTTATTAACAGGACAATTGGCATACCATATTGGTGCCAATACAATTTCCTACAGACCTTATTACGATACGACAAACGAATTATTTTCTCATGTCTTGAGTTTTCAGAACACAAATGAAGAAAAAGAAAGCATCATAAGGTTTGAACTGCAATATGGAAATGTCCCATATCTTTATCTTTACAATAACCTGACGCAACCTTTAAGGTCATACAGAGCAGGTATACAATACCAACGTCGTCTTGGTAATTCCTTTTTTATCAGACCTGTCTTTCTTTACGAGTACGAAGAGTATCTGCCTGATGCCTACAGAAATAGATTCAATGTTCAGGTAATTCTAACGAAACGCTTCTGATATGACGAAACTATGGGAACTTTATAAGAGCGGAACCTGGGTAGAACCTTTTTTAATTCTGTCCATAGGCCTGTTTATACTAACATCATTTATTCTATATTTAATAATAATAAGCAGCCGAAGCAGGAAGATAAGAAGAAACAGACGCCTTACGGAATATACTATCATTATTGAAAAATTAATGTTTTCGGTGGTTTTTCAGGACATGTCCTTTTCAGAAGTTAATAAGGAGGAAAATTTTAATAAACTCTTTCGTAATTCCTTTTTCAGGGAAGTTATGATCGATTCGATTATGAATCTTCATAAAAATTACCAAGGAAATTATGCCGAAAAGTTAGAGCAGTTTTACAAAGATTCAGGATTGATAAAAGATTCCTTCAAAAAACTCAGGAGCCTGAGGTGGGAAGTAAAATGCAAAGGAATTACAGAATTATCAGAAATAAATTGTACTGATGCTTTTGATAGTATCGTTAAAGCTTCTAAAAGCGGAAATAAAATTTTAAAAATCACAGCCGTGAATGCTGCTATAAAGCTTGGAGGTACAAAAAGCCTGCCGTATCTCACAGAGCATCCAGATCCAATTGATGACTGGACTCAGATCAATATCATACATGCTTTCAAAAAGCACGATATTGGCGATATTAAAGGGGTTGAGTTATTACTTGAATCTCAAAATACAACCGTAATTGCACTGGGCTTAAAACTTATTAAGGAGCTTAAACTAACACAAAAAATTCCTTACCTGACAAAGCTGGTTGCTAATGCACCCAATACATTAATAAAGTACGAAGCGCAAAATGTACTTCAGCAATTAACTGTTTAATAGAATAAACAATGACTTTTTTTACTACTGAATTAGCAATGTTTTTTGAGGAATATCTGATCCTTATAATTGGTTATGCAGTACTGATTATGTCTTCTTATCTTTTACTGGCTCACTTATCTACCAGAGAACTTAGGGAATATCTTAAAAAGAATAGTTTTGTTGATTATGATGTGCTTCTGACAAGTGAATTTGCGCCAAGCCTCTCTCTAATAGCTCCTGCTTACAATGAAGGTTTTACAATTGAAGAAAATGTAAAATCACTACTTTCCCTTAATTACAATAATTACCAGGTTATTGTGGTCAACGACGGAAGCAAGGACAATTCTATGGAAATCCTGATTAAAAAGTACGATCTTGTCCTGACAGAACTTGCTATTCATCCAAAAATAGAAACAAAAAAAATTAGGGGAATTTATAGTTCCAGAAATGCTGCTTTCAAAAAACTAATCGTAGTTGATAAGGAAAATGGAGGTAAAGCCGATGCACTAAATGTCGGACTTAATATCGCCCAAAATCCTTATGTGGTTTGTATTGATGTTGATTGTATACTGGACAAAGATTCGTTACTCAAGCTGGCGAAACCTTTTCTGGAATCTTACGGTAAACGTATTATCGCTACTGGTGGCGTAGTCAGGATAGCAAACCAGTGTGTTATTAAAAACGGTCGTTTAGTTGAGGTAAATATTCCAGATAAGATGCTCCCGAGAATACAAGTGTTAGAATATTTGAGAGCGTTTCTTTTAGGCAGAATGGCATGGAGCAGGCTGGATGGCTTATTGCTTATAAGTGGTGCATTTGGCGCCTTTGACAAAGAGATCGCTTTACTGGCTGGTGGTTATAACACAAAAACAGTTGGTGAAGATATGGAACTGGTGGTGAGAATGCGCCGTTATATGCTGGAAAATAAAATACCCTACTGTGTTAGTTACATACCGGATCCGCTTTGCTGGACAGAAGCACCTGAAGATTTTAAAATATTTAAGAAACAGCGCAGCCGCTGGATGAGAGGGACAATTGAAACACTTAGTCTGCACAAAAAAATGTTTCTGAATCCGAAGTACAAATTGTTGGGTATGATTAGTGTGCCTTATTGGACATTGTTTGAATTCCTAGCTCCCGGTATAGAATTTATTGGCCTTGTAATAACATTTGTATTTATTGTAATGGGCTTACTCAACTGGCATTTTTTCGTATTGCTGGTTCTTTTTGTTTACTTTTTTGCTGTTATGTTTTCGGTTATAGCACTTTATAGTGAAGAGTATTCTTATCACAAATACCCAAAACAAACCGATTTTTTTAAACTTTTGATTGCTGCTCTCATAGAACCTATCTATTTTCATCCACTAACAGTTTATGCCGCCTTAATTGGTTATAAAGAAAAAATCATGGGAACTAAAGGCTGGGGAGAAATGACAAGAAAAGGTTTTACGAAGAAATAAAAAAATGATCTAATATATTGCTAAATAGTTTTTTTTAATAAAAATGGCGCCAATTGGCGCCATTTGGCTTGTTTGTGACCTCGACGGGACAAATTTCTATACATTTTATGGAGGATTTAAAGACATTGGCTTACTGGAAGTAGAGGCTGTCTTTCATTGGCTTTATGAATTTGGTTTGGATGTCCCGTTGGGGATTGATGGAAAATTATTAGCATTAATCCCTATACAGCTGAGTGTTCTCTATGTTTTTTATAAGTTTAAAAAATCGTAGCTTTTTTTTATTTGGAACTTGAATTTTAGTCAAGGCTTCTTTTTATGATATTATCAACAAAAAGCCGATACCGGCTTTTAATTCACTTTTTGGTTCATGTTAACAATGTCCCACCATCAATAACGAGGCTTTGTCCTGTCCCATGCTGTTGTTTCATCAGATATAAGAATCCGTCGGCAACATCTTCAGTTTCGCCCACTCTTTTCAGGAGGAGCGTATCTTCATAATGATTATACATAGCCTCGCGATCGGCATGGGGCATTATATCCCACAAATTGCTTCTTAAAACACCCGGCACTACACAATTAACCCGAATAGGAGCTAATTCAACTGCCATAGCCCTTACAAAAGCCTCCATAGCGCCGCATATAGCAGAAGCAATTGACCATCCCGCTCCCGGACGTGCATTGGCAGTTCCGCTGGTCAGGGAAATAGAACCACCCTGATTTATAAAAGGCGTAGCATATTTTACCGCCGTAACAGCACTCCAGAAACGCAGGTCAAAAAATGATTTTGTAGTATCAATATCGGTTTCACTAATAAGGTTTAATTGAAGATTCTCACCAGCTGTATAAATCAGATGGTCAAAATTTCCAATTTTCGTAAAGAAGCTCCCGATATTACTCTCCTTGCTTAAATCTATCGCAAAGCCTTCTGAATTTTTAGGCAGCTGACTTAGAGCAGTATTGATTCGATCCAGATTACTGGACACTATAATAACTTTTGCTCCCTCTTGCGCAACGGCGATAGCAGTAGCTAATCCAATGCCGGAACTGGCACCCAATAAAATGATCTTCTTACCCGAAAGGGTTTTTAAATTTGTATTCATAAAATTAAATTAGATAAATGGAGATTAGTAATAATTAAAAAGAGCAAGTGGCATTATCGATATTTCATTATTTAATTATGATTGCAAATCTCTTGAGAATAAAACTTGCGACACTTAACAAATGGTAAAAACGTATCGGTTTTTTGTAAGGTCTTATTCAAAATTAAGTTATAATTTTGATTACCTAACTAATTGGGATCAACATGCCAGTCATCACTAACAACCTCATTTCTTTTTTGCAGCAGTATCATATATTTGACGAAAATGAAAAAGAATTAATTTTAGAATATTTTATAGAAAGTAGCCATAAGGAAGGAGATTATCTTTTTTATTGTGGGCATGTACCAGATGAATTATTCTTTATCAGTTCGGGTGTCCTCAGAATTTTAGTGCAAAATGAAAAAGGTAATAATGTTACCCATTTCTTTTTAAAAGAAAATCAATTTTGCACTATTTTAAACAACTTTAAGAATGGTACAATTGCTACAGAAAGCATCCAGGCAGCTTGTAATACCCTGGTATTTACGATTTCAAAAAAACAACTGGAAGCACTCTATTTAAAAATTCCTGCCATTGAATCAATTATAGCACAAAGTATTCAACAAACTCTATTAGACAAGATTCTGATCCGTAATAGTTATCTGGGACAGGATTCAACAACTAAATATCGAAAATTCATGGAGCAGCAGCCCGATATTGCATCTCGTGTATCGCTAAGTGATATTGCAGCTTATCTTGAAATAACACCACAATCTCTGAGCAGGATTCGAAGAAATATTAAGTAAAATAGTCACCTCATAAAAGGATGATGAAAAAAACAAAGAAATCAATCTCTAGAACTCAGTTGGAGATGTTTTTAAAAAATATAGGTTTCGACTTGGATTCAATATGAGCGAGCAGGTTTTAATTTCAATTATACCCAAAACTAATATTTGTTTTAAATAATTAATACTTATAAATCCGTATAGCCTTTGAAAATTCATTTAAAACAATCTAGAGAGTATAAAACTTAATTTTCGGTGCGTTCTTGGTGTTCGAATCCTCTTAAGTTATCATACATTAAATTTAAAATTTCTATTATTTTTTATTGGAAGATGTATTTTTTTTCAAACAATTTTCTGATTTGTATGTCTAAAAAAAAGGAAACGAAAATAAAAAAATCAGTAATATAATGATTAATAGTTTTGTTAAATAAAAAATGGCGCCAATTGTCTTCAATTGGCACCATTTGGCTGTGTAGTGACCCCAAGGGGACAAATTACTATAAAATTTTTGGAGGATTTAAAGAGATTGGCTTACTACTGGTAGGGCATGTCTTTCATTGGCTTTATGAATTTGGTTTGGATGTCCTGTTGGGATTGAACTGTTATAGATCAATAGTTATTTACAGCAAGTTTCAGGATTAAATTTGCTAACTTATCTGGGTATTTCTGATACAGTTCGAAAATTGTTTGCAAAAGCTAATAACGTCTATGAAAGATTGATCTTATATGTTTTTTCAATTTGAGAAGAAGCGTGTGTCGGTGAAAGCTGTCCAATTTGAAATACTTTTTCAATAAAGTCAATACTTTCATCCACGCAAGTATTTTCATTTTTCAAGTGGCTTGCAAAGTGGTTTGTTATTTTTTGAATAATCCTGGCGCTAATTAAATCAACCTGAGCGACATCAAAATTGCTTGTTTTCTTTCTCTGAAAAGCCAATTCGCTTGCCACAATATCATTAAGTTTAGCTTTTAACGCATGGATAGTTGGCGCATATTTTCGACCATTTATCCATGTATTGAATTCTAATTTCATATCCTCAATAATAGCTTCTGCAGCAGGAATATGTTGCTTTCGTCTCTCAAGGGTATCATCTGTAACCTGAGACAAATAATCGAGATGTATTAAAGTTATTCCTGGAATTTGCGCTACATCTGGATTTACATTTCGTGGAATCGATAAGTCCAAAATCAGTAAGGGTTTCTTTCTGTTAAGTAGTGTTTTGTCTATAGTTGGATTTTGTGCACCTGTTGCGACTATCAACACATCGGTCTGTTTTATTTCTTCTTGTAAATTCAGAAAATCCTTTACAATAACGTTTAGTTTACCAGCTAATTCTATGGCCTTGTTCTTTGTTCTGTTTATAAGGGTAATATGGGTATTCTTTGTATGTTTTACTAAATTTTCGCACGTATTGCTGCCAATTTTCCCTGTTCCGAATAGTAAGATATTTTTATTTCTAATATCTTCTACATTTCTGATAATATATTGAACAGCTGCAAATGAAACAGATGTAGCACCGGATGAAATTTCAGTATCTGTTTTGACTTTTTTGCTAGCCTGTATAACCGCGTTTATTAAACGATCCAGGAATGTATTGATTAAGTCCTCGAGTTTGCTATTATTAAAAGCGATTTTAATTTGACTAATGATTTCAAAATCGCCTAAAATCTGACTATCTAAACCCGTTCCCACACGAAACATATGGTTAACAGCTTCCTGATTCTTGTATATATAAGCGACTTGTTGAAATTCTTCTACGGAGCCCTTGCTGTTTTGGCAAAGTAATTTGATTAATTCATATGGATGATTGGCAAAACCATATATTTCGGTTCTGTTACAAGTAGAAATGACAATTAATGATTCGATCCCTTCTGCCTTTGCCTGCAACAAAAGATCAGATTGTGCTTTAGTATCCAAACTAAACTTCCCTCTAATTGCTGCATCTGCTTTTTTATAACTTAAGCCTAAAGCATAAAAGGTGGTATTTTTGGACATGTTATATTTTTCCATATTATGCTTTTCTTAAAGTTCAAAAAAATATTAGTAGGTTATTGTAAAACACGATGAAACTTGCTTTAATCCTAAAGAATAATGGATTCAGACATAATTGTATATAAGTTGTCAGCAGGATTCAAATATAAAACGCTACCTGTTTTTCAGGTAGCGTTTAAGATAAATTATTTTTGAACTATTGGAGTTCTAAGTGATTCTAAGACCGCAACAATATCTGTATAAAGCTCTGTATTTGAAGCCACACCATTTGCATTTGCAGCTGCTCCTACATATCCTTCAAATTTTGTATAATCCGCAGTACTTGATTTTGTTCCCATACGAGGATTTTTCGCAGGATCGTGCGCAGCTACCATATTCAAACCAGAATAGGTATTTACGGCATTTGTACCACCAGTGTTAAACGAAAAGAAATCAGTCAGATTGTCTGATAGTTTAGCAATATTTGTAGACTGGGTAGTTCCTGTTTCGGCTAATACGGGGGCAAAATGCGCTTGTAGATTCCCCGCTGCATTCGACTGAACATCGGCAACAATTAATCCTATAGTTGAATTTACCACCTTGCGGAAACTCAAACGCCCTTGCTCGATCATTTGGCCAGCGTTATCCGGATCTGAAACCATTTTAGTTCCGCCTAATCTTTCGTAAATAGATGCCTTTACTGGAGGAGTTACAGGGGCGTCATCATCATTACTACTGCACGAAGCCAGTGTTGCAGAAGCTGCGAGTAATACACTAAGTGTAATTTTGGAATAAATTTTCATAATAAAAATATTAAAGGGTTAATTAAAAAAGCGGTTAAGTTTTTGAGACATTTTATAACTCAAACTATTTTGATTCACTGGACAAACTTCTTTGCCAGCCAAATTTTCTGGTAAAATATAACGCTGAGCATCATAATGTCCTATGGCTATCAACTGGTCAAATACTTTTTTAGAATTAGTGATCTTGTTGTTGTGGAAGTAAACAACCACATTTCTTTTTACGATTATAGAATCGGAGGTTAATCCTTTGATAGATCTCAAATCTGAACATATTTGTTTGGCTTGCACGGAATCTATATTGGTTTTAAAATCGATTCGGCTTACCTGAAGATTAGGGCTTTCGTAAACAGCAGGCTTAGCGGTAATGATGTGGAATAGAAAAATGGCAAAAAATAGTACAAAAATGATCAATCCCGACCAAAGTATTTTTTTAATAAATTTGTTAATTTTCATATAGCGGATTTTTAAAATGATTTTAGGTTTTCAAGATCATATACGAGCCCTTTTCTGGCTTGGTTTTATTTAAAACGGGCAAAATAGTAGTTTAGATTTGTTTTAAATAACAACACGTTGAATTACAGAGTTTTTTAGAAAACTCTCGCTAAATTAAACCCAAAAAAAACATCTCCCTTAGTCCAGTCTCCTGTAGTTCTTCCAAGATATCCAGCCTCGTCAATGGCCTGGGAGCTGGTAAAATGCATTTGAAAAACATGTCCGCCGGTTTCAAGGTCAAAACCAATGGATAATGGATTTTTATAAATAGAATTTGAGGCCCTGTTTAAGTGTGCCGCATAATCCATATTCAATGACCAGCGTTTAGCAAATTTATATCTACCGCCAAAGCCAATGGCATATTGCGAGTTGTTTTGCTGGGGGTCCAGCACGAAATTTTCATGGAAAAATGATGGAACAATCTCCAAAGAGAGTTTTTCAGAGAATTTTCTGGAAATTAAAAGTTGAGCCACATAGGTGAGCCTGTTTTCAAATTCAAGTTTAGGATATAGGCTTTCCTTTAGCGTGTTGTTGATAGACAAACTATTAAACCCTGCAATAGTGACCGGAAATCCGTCTTTTATTTGCGGCAATAACATATATTTTGTGGCAAAGTCATAAGCAAATTCACTTCTGGCGGCGCTTATGTTAATTCCCGGGGTCAATCCATAGATGAATTTTATTTGAGTATTGGCATTGTCCAGTCCATAGAAGCCCTCAAATCCGTCTTTTATAGAACCAAACCGGTGTGCAACAACAAAATACAAATCTCCTTTTGCTGCCAGTTTGGTGGATTCGAGATTGACAATCTTCAGGGCTTTAAATGCCGATGTCACCTTTTCTTTTGTGATTGGCACTTCAACTCCCGATAATAGGTCGTCTTGCGAATAGGTTAGTAGTGGAAATAAAAACAATAATAGAATGAGCTTTTTCATGTGGTTAATTTTAATTGTTATTTGTTTTGGTGTACAAGGGAAGATTGATCTATTTTAAATTCCTGTAAGAGCTCATCATATCCTAAAAAACGCCCTTTAATTTTTAGCATTCTGCCAATTTCAATGTTTATGGGCAAACTGTCTTTGAAGGTTGCAAATATTTTTTCGCCAATAACGATTCCCTTACTGGCGGGTTCAACAGCTGTTACTATTGCAGTTACTTCAATTGTTTTGTCCTGGTATTTGATGGTAGCCAGACTATCGCTCAAAGTGAATTCTTTTTCAAGATCATCAACTGTTACAACATAATCTGCAGTTTCTGATTCGATATCCCTATGGCCTTTGTAACTGTAGAGGTAAATGCAGATCCCGGTTATCAGGAAGAGGGGAATTGTGATAAGTATTTTTTTTCTCATGGCTGGTTTTTAGTATTTGGATTATCTACGTTAAAAAATACCTATTGGATTTAAATTATCAAATATCACTGTTGCTAAATCTGTATGATCCATTTCACCGTATATGATTTCAAAATGCTTTAAATATTAAATCATTTAGCCTTTCTAAAACTAAAAACCAATCCCATGAATTTAAAAACTTGTTTGCTTATTCCATCATTTGTTTTACTGCTAGTAAGTTGTACAGATGATAATCCCAGTACTTTAATTGACACTCCACCAATTACCGGTGTTGCCACATACAATCAGAATGTGAAATCTATTATTGATAATAATTGTGTGGTATGCCATGCAGCTGTTCCCAAAAATGGGGCGCCTATGTCATTGGTTACTTATGACCAGGTTAAAAATGCGGTCTTAAATCGCGGGCTGCTCAACCGTATTTCTTTAGAAAACGGAAATAGCTCCTTAATGCCGCAGGGAGGGCCAAGACTGCCTCAAACCACAATTGATGTTATTAAAAAATGGGAACAAGATGGATTATTAGAGCAATAATCCATAGTAAAAAACATGAAAAAAATCATAGTAATGCCAATGATATTGGCTTCGTTCCTTGTTTTTTCGCAGGAAAAAATCTTAACTAAATCATCAACAATCACTTTTGAGGCTTCGGTCCCGTCTTTTCAGCCGGTTTTGGGAACCAATACCAATGTGACTTTTGTTTTAAATCCGGCAACAGGTGAAATTGCATCCTTAGCCCTGATAAAAGGATTTCAGTTTGAAATGCCTTTGATGGAAGAACATTTCAATGAAAATTACATGGAGACCGATAAATATCCGAAAGCTATTTTTAGAGGAAAAATAGAAAAATTTGATCCAAAAAATTTGACTGAGGATTATAAAGATTACTTAATAAAAGGAAATTTAGAACTTCATGGGAAATCAAGAGATATAAATGCGAGCGCAAAAATCACCAGAACGGGTTCCCGAATTACCATTATTTCAGATTTTTTTGTTAATGCTAGTGATTTTGGCATTCCAATTCCATCGCTTATCAAGTATAAACTTGATGATAAAGTAAAAGTTCAGATTATTGCTGTTTTAAAATAAAAAAAAATCAAAAGGATTTTTAACATAACATAATATAAAAGCAAACCATGAAAAAAATTATACTCGTTGCCATGCTTTATGTCTGCGCTATTGGTCTCGCGCAAGAAAAAATGATCAGTAAAGCAGGTAAAATAACTTTTGAAGCGTCTGTTGCTTCTTTTGAAGAGGTAAAGGCAATGAATACTAACGTCACTTTTGTCTTAAATCCTAAAACAGGGGAAATTGCAGCTTTAGCCTTAATGAAAGGATTTCGCTTTAAAGTAGCCTTAATGGAAGAACATTTTAATGAAAATTATATGGAGAGCGATCAGTATCCAAAAGCAACTTTCAAAGGGAAAATAGAAGTATTTGATCTTGACAATCTTAGCGCAAATCCTAAAGATTTTATCATAAAAGGTAAATTAGAACTTCACGGAAAATTGAAAGACATAAACATTCAGGCAAAGGTAAGCAAGTCAATATCAGGAATTAGTATTCTATCAAATTTTACTGTAAATGCCAGTGATTTTAATATAGAAATTCCAAGCCTGGTTAAAGGTAAGCTATCCAATAAGGTGAACATCTTAATTGATGCAATTTTAAAATAAAAGATCTAAGATGGAAGAAGAAATAAAAGTCGAAGAGGGTTTTACTATTGTCTGTTTTCAGAATGACAGTTCAGAACCTTTTTTTACGCGCTGTCAATTAAACAGTGCTCTAATACAGTTTCATTTCGTACTGAAAGGTAAGGCCAAATTTTCGTCCAATGATGTTAATTATGATTTGGAATTGGAAGAAGAAAAATCATTGCTATTCTACAATCCAGAGCGGGATTTTCGACTTCATGTAGAGCTTTCTCCAAATTCGTGGGTCATTTCTGTTCTTATTTCGATTAACAAATTTCATGGGCTGTTTTCTGTTGACACAAGTTTAATTACTTTTTTAAGTCCTGACAATAAAGTTAAAAATTATTACAAAGAAGCAAATATAAGTCCGTCAATGGCAATTGTTTTAAGTCAGCTTTTTCATTATAACCTTCATCCTTCTATACAAAACCTTTATTATAAAGCAAAAGGATACGAATTGCTAAGTCTGTATTTTAACCGAAACCAAGATTCAAACGCAGAACAATGTCCATTTTTGATTGATGGCGATAACGTCTTAAAAATAAGAAAAGCAAAAGAAATCATTATTGAGAATATGGCTGAACCACCTGGTTTACAGGAATTGGCTGATGAAATTGGCCTGAATTTGAAGAAACTAAAAATGGGTTTCAAACAAATTTATGGCGATACTGTATATGGCTTTCTATTTGATTATAAAATGGATTTCGCCAGAAAGCTACTGGATAGCGGCTCTTATAACGTAAATGAAGTGGGCTTGAAGATAGGTTACAGTACCGGAAGCCACTTCATTGCGGGATTTAAGAAAAAATTTGCCACAACTCCGAAAAAATATCTGATGTCAATTAATACGAATTTTTAAAAAACGTCGGTTATATAGATTAAAGCAAAATGCTTAAAGCCCAGTGCTTAAAACTTAAAGAAAAATAATGAAAGGAGTATTATTAGTAAATTTAGGATCACCGGAAAGTCCAACTACAAAAGATGTAAAACCGTATTTAGACGAATTTTTAATGGATAAATACGTGATCGATGTTCCGTATTTGTTGAGAGCATTTTTAGTTCGTGGTATTATCCTAAGAAAAAGACCGGAAGAATCAGCACATGCATATGCTAAAATCTGGTGGGATGAAGGTTCTCCGTTAGTGGTCCTTTCTGAAAGAATGCAGAAAAAAGTACAGCCTTTAGTAAATGTTCCGGTTTCTTTGGCAATGCGTTACGGAAGTATGACTATCGAAAAAGGGCTTCAGGAATTGCACAATAAAGGAGTTACTGAAGTAATGCTTTTTCCGTTATACCCACAATATGCAATGGCTTCGACTTTGACTATTTTGGTTAAAGCGGAAGAAATCCGCAAGAAGAAATTCCCACAGATGATCTTTACTGATGTTCCTGCGTTTTACAACAAACCAGATTACATCAAGAATTTAGCTGATTCGATCAATAAACATTTAGTTGGGTTTGAGTATGATCATTTATTATTCTCGTATCACGGAATTCCGGAGCGTCATATTCGCAAAACAGATGTAACCAAATCTCATTGTAAAATTGATGGTTCTTGTTGTAATACGCCTTCGGCGGCACACGATTTCTGTTATCGTCATCAATGTTATGAAACTACAAAACAAGTTGTAAAACTACTAGGACTGCCTGCTGATAAATACAGTTTGACTTTTCAATCGCGTTTAGCGGGGGATAAATGGCTAGAGCCTTATACTGATGTTGAAATTGATAAAATGCCAGCAAAAGGAATTAAGAAATTAGCAGTTGTAACACCAGCTTTCGTATCGGATTGTTTAGAAACTCTGGAAGAAATCGCCATGCGTGCCAAAGAAGATTTTGAAGCACAAGGAGGTGAGGAATTCTTAGCGGTTCCGTGTTTGAATGATGATGATGAGTGGTGTCAGACGGTGAGTAATTGGATTAATGATTGGGCTAAATAAGTCTAAATTAATAGCATAGAATATTACATTTACTATTTGTAGTTTTTTTAATCACTACATTCATATCACTCTATTTGTTTTAGTTTAGTACGCTAAATAACTTTAAATTTGGAAGATTTGAATTAAGTTTACCTCGTTAATCACTTTTGATTATTAATTTATTTAATTAAATACAAGTAGTAAAAAATAGATTTTTCCTGTTTTAGATTATCTAATCTTTTTGCTTAATCCTCAACTTTGCACTTGATGCTTTTATGTCCTTTAAAAAAGGAAACAAAAATAAAAAAATAGCTAATATATTGATTAATATTTTTTTAAATAAAAAAAGGCGCCAATTGTCTTCAATTGGCGCCTTTTGGCTGTTAGTGACCTCTACGGGACAAATTTCAACAAAATTTATGGAAGATTTAAAGAGATTGGCTTACTACTGGTAGTAGCTGTCTTCCATTGGCTTTATGAATTTGGTTTGGATGTCCTTTCGGGGATTGACGAGATTTTTTAAAAACTGAATTTTGTAAGTTATCTGGGTTGTTGGAAATGCTTCAAGGAATAAGCTCACCATCATTATTTGAATGTCGTTTTTGCCACTAAAGTTGTCGGCTATTCCATTTTACCAGTTTTGGCTACTTAAATTATGGTTTTGGCTAAATTTTCTTTCCTGTGTCTGAGCAAATTTGCAACATAATAATACTAAAATAATCATTATGTCATCGCAAAGTAAAATTGCAGTAGTAACAGGAGGGAGCCGCGGTCTTGGAAAAGATATGGCGATCAATCTTGCCAAAAACGGATTGGATATAGTTTTAACCTATAACACTCAAAAAGAAATAGCAGAAAATGTTGTAAAACAAATTCATGATATCGGACAAAAGGCGGTTGCTATAAAACTAGACGTCTCAGATTGTTCCAGTTTTGATATGTTTAGAAAAAATCTTGGAGACCAAATAACCAGTTACTTCCACTCAGATGGAATTGATTTTTTGATCAATAATGCAGGGTTTATTCACTATGCAAATTTTGATGCTATCAATGAAGCTCAATTTACAGAAATGGAAAATGTACATCTTAGAGGTCCATTTTTCCTTACACAAAAATTATTGCCATTACTAAGAGCTTACGGAGGAATTGTAAATGTTTCTTCAGGACTAACCCGTTTTGCCACGCCGGGATTTGCAGCTTATGCAGCACTAAAAGGAGCAATGGAGACATTGACAAAATATCAGGCAAAAGAACTTGGTGCAAGAAACATAAGAGTAAATGTTATTGCTCCGGGTGCTATCGAAACAGATATTATGGGCGGTGCGGTACGTGACAATGTAGAAATGAACCAATACCTGGCTTCGCAAACTGCTCTTGGAAGAGTTGGACTCCCCGAGGACATTGGGGGAGTGGTAGCCTTTTTATGCAGTGATGCCAGCGGGTGGATTAATGCTCAGCGAATAGAAATTTCAGGAGGTTCAAATCTATAATTAGACTTAAAAATATTTGATCATAGTTGATAAGCTGAATGTTACATACAATTAAAAGAATATAAAATGGAAAAAGAAGATAAAGGAGTAGTCAAAGCTCTTTCGAAACAGGAAATAGATACCATTGAAAGGTTTTATGCAGCATGGAAACTTAAAAAGCCAGAAGTATTAGACGAAGTCTGCATGCCCGACTGGAAAGATATTCCACTCGCACCACATCAAGAAGATAACCCAAAAGGACTGCAGGCAATTATGAAATTTTTGTTCGAATTATGTCCTGATATAGAAATCGTAATTCATGAGATATTTGGCAGCCACGAGCGTGCAGCTGTAAGAGCCTCAATGCAATTTACGCATGTAAAGGAAATTATGGGAATCCCTCCAACGAATAAGAAAGTAACAATAGCACTGCATGAATTTCATTATTTGAAAAATGGCAAACTTACCCATACCTGGCATTTAGAAGACTGGTTTGGTCTTTTGATGCAGAGCAAAGAGGAATAAAAAATCAAATAGCATATTCGTATAATAATTTTTGAATATACTTTTAAAAGAATTCATCTGAATTTCTAGTGTCAAAAAAATGTAATTTTGTAACTATGGAAGTAATTAGAATAAAAAACATCACAGATTATCATCGTTTTAGAGGACTTCCTAAGCCGGAACATCCTTTAATAAGTTTGGTCGATTATGCACAGGTAAAATTCCCTGATGATGAAAAAACGACAAACATTGTGATGGATTTTTATTCTATTGCTTTAAAACGCGATATTGGAGCCAAACTCTATTATGGTCAGCAGATTTACGATTTTGACGAAGGTATAATGTCATTTATAGCACCGGGGCAGGTTTTGCGACTGGAGCAGGATCCTGATTCATTACATAAAGGCGCGGGGTATTTATTGCAAATTCACCCTGATTTTTTATGGAATTCACCACTGGCAAAAAATATTAAGAACTACACGTTTTTTGATTATTCAATTAATGAAGCACTATTTCTTTCTGAAAAAGAGGAAAATATCATTGTAAATATTTTTCAAAATATAAGAGAAGAATACCACATCAACATTGATAGATTTACGCAGGATTTAATAATTGCGCAGATAGAATTGCTGCTCAAATATTGCGACAGATATTACAATCGCCAATTTCTTACAAGAAAAATCAGCAGTCATCAAATACTATCAAAAGTTGAAGAATTTTTGAATAATTATTTTGATGATAAAAACCGTGACGAAAGAAATCTTCTTTCTGTCCAGACTGTTGCTGATAATATGAATGTTTCTTCAGATTATTTAAGCAATTTACTGAAGCTTCATACTGGTCAGAATACGCAGCAGCATATTCACAATAAGCTCATAGAAAAAGCGAAAGAAAAACTTTCTACTACTAGTTTGTCAATTAGTGAAATTGCGTATGAGCTGGGATTCGAACACCTTCAGAGCTTTAGTAAATTGTTCAAAAACAAAACAAACGAAACACCCTTAAAGTTTAGAGCTAAGTTTAATTAATCGTTTTGTTTAAGTTTTTAAAGTCTCTTTTTGCAGAGAGAAAATAAATGTAAAAAATCCAAAGCTACCTTGCCTGATAGCGTAATTGAAAAAAGGCGCCAATTGTCTTCAATTGGCGCCTTTTGGCTGATTATATGCAGTTTATCTGTCTCCAGTGGCTTTAGTAATTTGGTTTGGATATCCTGTCGGGGATTGATGGGAACTTTTAAAAACTGAATTGGTTTAAGGCAGTAAATTATTTCTAGAGAAATTTGGGACAATAAAAAAACAAGGCATTAGGCTTTGGATTATAAAAACCATTGAAAAATTTAAGAAGCTAAATAATTACAAGAATGTAGCTTAACTTTTTCTCTAGTTTTTGTTTTCATATCCACTCAATTTGCTGTCTTTTTTTGATTTCAATATCTTTTGGCTGCATAATCATTGATTTTAGTATTTAAGTATAAGAAAAAAAATCAATCTTAAAAACAAAAAAAACTGCCCGAAATTACTTTTCGGACAGCCTCTTAAAATGAAAATAAATTCCCAATTACGCTCTAAAAATATATAGCGTCAGTTTATTAGCCAAAGGGATAATGATCAGGGCACTAACATAAGCAATGGGCAGCATAATGAGCCAGGATTGAAAAAATGTAAAAATCCATCCTTCTTTTTCATATCCATTATTTAAAATGAGTACGCAAACTGCCATTATCAGTGTCATTGCTGTAACCACAAAAAAGGTATTGACATATTTAGCAAAAAGCTTCATGACATTTAAAATGAATCGGTTAGAATTTTCCGTTTGTGTTCTTCTGATTCTCTAAAGATGGAATTTCTTCAATAACATCCCAATGCTCTATGATTTTATTATTTTCAATTCGGTACAAATCATAAAAAGCCGAATGTGTTTTTCTAACGTAACCTTCACTTAAAACCAAAACAAAGTTTCCTTCTCCCAAAACTTTATGTACAGCCGTGTAAACTTGTGCTTTGTCATTATTTTCCCATTGTTTCAAAACACTAAAAAACTCCGAGACACCGTCTCCCATATCAGGATTATGCTGAATAAGGATGTCGCCGTCAAAATATTTTGAAGCTTCATTAAATTTTTTCCCTACCAAAACTTCTGAAACAAAAGATGAAGCTAGTTCTTTGTTAGCATCTGTTAAATGATGATCAATAGCTTTTGTTTTACCATCTGTCATTGTTCTTCCGCTCTTGTTTACTTTTTTAGGATTCGTCTGTAAATTATCCCAATGCTCTACACTCACACCATTTTCGAATCGGTGAATATCAAAAGCGACCGTTGGTTCAAATAAATAATAATCGACATGCACAAATCCGATATCGCCATCCTGAAAAGCTCTTACCACATTGGTGTAAACTTTTTCCATCGGCATTAAATCGTGCAGGGCCATAATTGCATCAAAACCGTCGGCTACATTAATATTGTGCTGTTTGTATGATTTAGGATTAATTAGGCCTATTTGTCCTAAAGTTTCGGTTTCGATACTGTTTTGAATTGCAGCAGCTTTTTCTCTGTTTGAAAGTTCCATTTTTTATATTTTTAAAAATTATTCGGCAAAGTTATCTTGACCGTTGTAGTGATGCAATAATGGATAAAAGGTTCGTATGGGGATAATATTATCCATATAAGGTTATAGAGCCCGTATTGATTATATACTTATTTTTGTACCTATAAAAAATATAGCTGCTATGTACGAAAAAAAGATTCCAAAAGATTTTGACTGCGGAATGAGTATAACACTTGAAATAATAGGAGGGAAGTGGAAACCCTGTCTTATCGATTCTATATCTAAAGGTGTAAGAAGACCGAGTGAAATACACAGATGCCATCCTGATGCTACCAAACGTGTTTTGAATCTTCAGCTAAGAGAATTAGAAGATCATGGTGTGGTAAGAAAAACAATATACCCGGTACTGCCTCCTAAAGTTGAATATTTCCTGACTGATCTGGGTAAAACTTTATTACCATTAATTTCGCACATGGAAAAATGGGGCACTAATTATATGCCGATATTTAATGAATTACAGCAGCATAAAAGAGATTTACAAGCGGCAGTTTAAACTGTTAAGGGAAAATCGTCCATCATAAAGCGAAAAATCGCCATTCCCCAGACTCAATTATTCTGTGATCTTTGTGCTACCAAACTTCATTTAAATAGTCATCTACATGTGTACTTAGAAAATGGTTGGATTTTATGTTTAAGACCGGTTACTATGGCAATTCCTTCTTCCATGCCGTCCTGAAGCAGGGCATTGTCTATTTCGATAGCTTTTTTCCTTAACTCGGCGGGCTGGTTTTTATAAGATGGGGGATAATGATGCGGTGAGCGAAATTGATCCCGATGTTATCCTAAGACAGGCCCCCGACGGCATGCATCTCATGGACAGCCTGCTTGCACTTTCCATTACGGAACTTCCCGAATTTGTTTTCCTGGATATCAATATGCCCGGCAAAACAGGCCTGGAATGCCTTCAGGAAATTAGAAGTCTTCGGGGAAGCCTTAAAGAAGTGAACATTTTGTGATGCTTTCCACCAGCAGTGATCCGGAGAATGTCCAGAGGGCTTTAAAACTCGGCGCTACCTTCTACGCGGTGAAGCCCAGCTGTTTTGAGAGGCTCAAATCATTGCTTGAAGAGGTGCTGTCGATGAATCTTGTTGGGGCTGTTGAAGGAAATAAAAAGTTTCTTTTGGTTTAGTTCGAGGCTGCTCATATGGGCTTTATAAACTTGCCGCAATTTTAAAATGCGGTTAGATTAGTGGGGGCTAAAAGGAGAATCATTATATTTCTGCATATGAATTCTCCTAATAGCTATTCCCATCATTTGGTATCTTTATCTTGATGTTGCAAAAAATATAGTTTTTCTCCTTTTGATGTTTTTTAGGAGCTTTTTCCCGCTATCCGTTGCAATCTTTTGTGCCGAACACCGGCACAAAAGGATTTCCACTTCTATCGGGGCTAGGGCTGCCGCGGGGTATCACGCTTGTTTTGCTATAATCCAGAGCATAGAGCTTATCGGTTTTTTAAAGTTTATTTGTATTGCTATTAACGTCTATCTAAAATCAGTAAATCTTTTTTCTAAATCATATAACCATTTTACTCTTTTTTCCTGAGTAACTGATTTTACCATGTTATGGCTAATCCAGTTTAAATTCTTATATCCCATAGTTTTGAAAACACTTCTAAGCATTGCTTTTCTAATTAAATTCCCGATTAGCAGCCAGTACATTATCTTGGGTTTATTCATTGTGGTGATGATAGTTACGCCTTTTAAATTTTTCAATAGCGGTATAAGCCCAAAACCTCTGGGATGATGGTCATAGACTATGCCGGGGGAGAGAACCCTGTCGATAAATCCTTTGGTCATGGCCGGCATCAGATCCCACCAAATGGGAAAAATGAAAATCAAATGATCTGCGTTTTTTAACCGATTATTATAATCTATAACCTGAGGGTCAATCGGAGCATGGTCCATAAAGGCTTTCAGGTCTTCTTTGGACATTACCGGATTGAAATTATCATTATCCAGATGGATAAGATCTACATGATGCTTCCCTTTTTGAAGTCCTGTGGTAACTGCTTCTAAAATGGCGCTACAGTAACTTTTTTCATAGGGGTGATTGAACACAATAACTACTCTCATTTTTTTGAATTGTTTATTATTTACAAGGCAAAGATGCTGGAGTAAGAGGTATTGGGACGATAACAATTGTTAAGAAATACAGACAATGTAAAATCTTGCTAGGATGAATTAAAGCTGGATTACTCCAGTTCAATACAATCAAAATGATATCTCTTGAGAAGATTGATTACTTTTTTGCCTATGTTTTTTTTACTTTCAATACGCAAAATTTTATCGCAATCCTCAAGGTCAAAATTCCACTTTATGTCCTGGAAGTTTGAATCGAGAACAGGCTTTAATTTTTTGATTTGTGTCCTATTTTTGACTGATGTTTTAAATACGTGTATCATAACCTTGCAATTTCCCTGTATGGTGATTAAACCACAAAATTGGCAAAACACTCGGCAGGCTATCGATAACAATTGTTAAGAAAGATCTTTTTATCGCCTGTTGCGAATCCTGCTGAGCGATACAGAAGTGATGCCTAAATAGGATGCTATGTAATGCTGTGGGATGCGTTGTATGATTTCGGGATGTTGCGCCAGCAGTTCTTCATACCGCTTCTGAGGAGTATTTTTTAGATAGGAAAAGAAAACCTGCTGATTTTTTAGAAGCCTCATATACAAATGCTCCACTATATTATCTTTTAGTTCTGGTGAATTTTTGAGCGTATCCTGAAAATCTTTTTGCGTAATGGTTTGTATAACACAGGGCTCAATGCTTTCAATAGTATACAGGCTGGGTTTGCCTGTCATAAAGCTTTCAATGGAAGAAACACCGCCCCCTTCAAAAAAAAACTGTGTTGTTATGTCTTTACCGTTATTGTTTATCCAGGTTCTCAAACACCCTTTTTCAATAAAAAACATGGTTTTTGAAATGCTGCCTTCTTCCAGCAGTATAGTCTTGGCAGGAACCTCTATTGGAGTAAAAAGAGGTTTAAAAATACTCCATCTATCGGTATTGATTTCTGTTTTTTTTGACATGAATACATTCTTTATTTAACCCAAAAGGATTATTTATACTACTGTTTGCTTACTGCCCGAAGTGGCGGTCAGAGGCACATTTTTAAGTATGCCGTAATTTTTAGTCTATTTTGTCTTTATGATATCCCTTGAGCCACTGTTCCATTTTCTGGAGCAGCTGGATTTCTTTTGGGTCGCCTGTGGGATCTGAAAGCCCTGTGATAGTGCGGCTGTAATTGAATTTCCTGTCTTCAAAGCGGCACGTAAATTTTGGCAGTTCATTATGGGAAACCATCCAGCTGTCGGGGTCAATTTTTTTTATGTCAAACTTTTTCATATCTCATGTCCTCTCAAACCAGCGGCAGCTTTAAATCTACTGTGAAAAAGCAAAATTAGTAGTTTTATTTTTATTGCCGCGCTGTTTTTATCAAATATCTATTAACTTCATCTCCTGGGAGCTCACGCTAATTAAACCTGCAAAGTCATTTGATTTTGAAGGTTTTTTTGTAAGTTTATAATATGCAGAAGCCATAATGACGATAGTGGAAGGCTGCCACACGATAATCAGTAAATAATTGAGAAACTAAATTTTAAATGGCAAGAATATTTATCACCGGCTCGGCAGATGGTCTCGGGCTGTTGGCAGCTGGCGCATTAATCGCCCAAGGTCATCAGGTAGTCCTTCATGCGAGAAATAAAGAGCGAGGCAGAGAGGCACTGTCTAAAACGCCTGATGCACAAACAGTTCTTATAGGAGACCTGGCTAATATAGAGGATACAATACAGCTGGCAGAAAAAGTGAATGCTTTAGGAAGCTTTGATGCTGTTATTCATAATGCGGGTGTTTATAATTCCCCGGCGCCTGAGCTTCTTGCAGTAAATACCCTGGCCCCATATATTTTAACCTGCCTGATCAAAAAGCCTAAAAGGCTAATTTATATAAGCTCTGACATGCATGAAAGCGGGCATGCAAAACTGGAATATTTTGACAAAGTAATAGGCAATATAACTTATTCCGATACAAAATTACATGTTCTGCTACTTTGCAAGGCAGTTGCCAGAAAATGGCCGGATGTTTATGTCAATGCTTTGAATCCGGGTTGGGTTCCGACCAAAATGGGTGGCAGAGGTGCGCCTGAGGATTTAAATAAGGGATATCAAACTCAGGTATGGCTTGCAGGAAGCAGTGATGAAGAAGTGAAGGTAAGCGGAAATTATTTTTATCATAAAAAGCCGGTAAGTTGCAATCCGAAGGCTGATGATGTTTTATTGCAAGAGCGCTTTTTGTCCACATGTGACAAGATTACCGGCATCTCGTTTTCATAAGAGATGCTTTTTTTTGAGAATCCTGACATTAATTTAGGATTAGCAGAGCAGGAAAATGCCAGCAAATCTGTCGGTACCTTTTTTATTTTTTTTTGAGGATCAATACATTAAAATTTTCGCTGGGAAGGTTTAATAATGCCAGCTGATCCATTACGCGATTCATCTCTGGTAATTTCATCTTCTTTAAGCTCTTGGTTGCCAAGGTTCCCAATTTCGAATTCCCTGTTGACTGGATTATCCTGATTTGGTTCAATTATCTCAAAGGAATCATTTTCAGCTTTGTCGCTCTTGTAAATATCAATACCCGTTTGATACCCCTTTGAAGGGTCATTCTCTATAAGGTCCTTTTCTATGTCCTTCACCGTTATGTCTTTGGGGCCGCTTTGGGGTTCCTTATAAGGGTTCTGCGGGTCATAGGGGCTGGGTGTTTTTGGCTGTGGTTTTGGGGTCTTTGGTTTGGTTTTGAGAATTACGGTGGTCCTTGTCGTAATTTTTGGTTGTATGGGAAGTTGTAGTTTTATTTTTTGAATTAAATTATTGCTGTTGTTTTTTGAAAGGAGGGTACGAGGCAGGTTGGGTAGTGTATTTTTTTAGATTTAATGTTTTTTTTGGAGCTTTTTCCCGCTATACGTTCCAATCTTTTGTGCCGAACAACGGCACAAAAGGATTTCCACTGCTATCGGGGCTAGGAGAACGAACCATCACTATTTGTTATTGTTCGGTTTATTTCTATCAATAGCTATAGTTCTCCATAGCTTGATCACAATAATAATCTTTTTGAAGATTTAGGATAAAAATAGATATATTTGAAATAAATAATGTGTAATAATTATCAAATATTGCTATCATAATTTGGGTGACTTTCTGTGGTTTTGATCACACATATAAATAAGTTAGCGGTAACCCTCGAGCAACTAAACACTAAAAGATAATAATGACCAAAAGACAAGCAATCAAATATTCATTACTTAACTCACTACTAATTATAGTTGGTATTTTCATTGTTTATAAAGTTTGGTGGACACACGATGGTGCAAAATATTTAGGTCTTATTGGTTATTTCGTTGTTGGTTTTGGCTCAATTCTTTTAAGTATTTCATTAACACGAATTATTATTTCAACCAAAATAGACTTTGATTTCACAACGCTTTCTAACCCAAAAAAATATCAAATTCTAAAAGAAACAATTGGTTTCTCTAAGGTAAAAGTTATAAATACAATTTACTGTTCTTTGTCATTAATAATATTTGGAAGTACTGCGTATGGTTTGTTTACTTTTCTAAATAAATATGAAAAAGAACAATTAAAAAATTTTGGGCGTCTACAAAAAGTGAGGATTTATGACATTCATTACAAAGGAAAAGGAACTAAATTCGCGTTTTTTGAATTTTACTTGAATGGTAAAAAATACACTAACGATTTAGATCCTAAAAATTACAAAGTTGGTGATAGTGCAACAATAATATTTTCAACTCATAATACTGATATTGTAAAATGGGCTGATGATGTTAAATGAATTAGAACCGAAAAGGGCAACCGCTAACAGCCACTCCAACGGATTTGGGCATTTGGCTTAATGGAAAAATGGTTTTGTATGTGGGATGATTTGGCAAAACCCAAGAATGGGTTTAACTTAGCTAAAGCCTACTGATTACCAGAGTGTTAATAGGGGGGGGGGTATTGCCAAAAAAAAATATGGTTTCATAAAATTGACTTATTGAATTCCAAAAAAAAACTCAATATGAAGAAAACATTGATTCTATTTTTTTTAGCACTTCTTTTATTTTCTTGCAAAGAAAGTAGGGATAATTTAAATGACGATTTGACAAAAAGAGTTGAATCAATCCAAACAAAATTAAATCCAAATCAAATAGGATATATGGAAAGTTTCTTTGAAATTAAAGAACGATCTTGGATTGGATATTTTAGTATTATTGAGTTTAAAAAAGAAGGTAATTCGATAGTTAAGTATGAATACTTGGAAAACTTAAAAATTGACAAAAGAAAAATGGAATTAAAGATTATTAACGATGATACAATTTTTAGCATTCCAAAAAAAGGACAAGCATTCAAATTGAATAAGGATGGCGACTTGAAAGTATATGAAAACAAAAAGCTTGTTTACATATTGAAAAAAAATAAATAATATCGCCACAGCGTTTGGCAAGAACTTTAGTAACAATTATCTCATGATGTACAAACAAAATCAGCATAACCGAGTACTTTTTATACTTTCTGTGGCTCTGCTTATAATAAATGATTTTTACTTAAAAGAAGAATATCATAATGAAATAACGGGCAAATTGTCAGATTTTGCAGGTCTATTTGCTTTTCCATATTTCCTGAGTCTTATTTTTCCCAAATCCATTAAAGCTAACTATTTTTTTGCTGGAATATTTTTTTCAATATGGAAAAGCGAGCTCATACAACCGCTATTGGATGCCTTCAAAGTCGTTGGATTCACTTTCCAGCGCATCGTTGATTATACGGATTTAATTGCCCTGACTATTTTGCCTGTATCTTACTATTATTGGAAGAAAGAAAATATTAAATTTTGCACTCTATTCGCTTTAAAGCCTTTTGTAATACTAGTTTGCTGTTTCGCATTTGTAGGAACATCGAATCCCAGGCAAATTAAAGAAATTAATATGGAATGCAATGTTGAAGTTAGAATACCGATGAAACTCAATGCTGTAAAAGATAGATTAGGATACAGTGCAGTAAAAATTGAAAAAGAATATGACTATGTGATTAATGTTTCGGACAGAGACCTCGAAATAAATACGCTCATACTAATAAAAAGGTTACCTGATGGTGAAATTTCAATTCGCTTGAACAAGGTTTTAAATCAGGAAATGAGAGGCAAATTTTTTTTTGGTTTCGATCAACAAGATGAAGCGTTTGCCGATAGCTTAAAATGCGAGGACTATAAAAAACTTTTTCTACACTCATTACAAAAAAAACTTTACAAATAACTGCTGCTCCGAGTCGTCTGGATAGATTGGGGTTTTAGGCTTAAATTAAAGTTATTCTTGTATTTGGGAATTTAGTGTTTTAAAAAAATCTTAATTTAGTGCCCAACCTAGCCAACCGCTAAAACGTTATGGTGCATTTTGAGCAAAACCAATATAATATATTCTGCGCCATTAAGTATTAATTAGAAAATATGAAAAGCCGATTTTTACTATTTATAGGAACCTGCCTTTTGGCTTTGACCTCATGCAGGCAATCTATAAACCGGGAGATTACCGATTTCAAATACTATGATGTGAAAGCATCGGATACTGTAAAGAGAGATCCTTTGGTAGCCGTAACAAACGAAGATTACCTGCAAGATGGTTCAAGGGTGGCCTATCTTGACTCTAAGGGAGATACAATAATACCACTGGGACAATATGCTTATTTTGGAACTGATACATTAATTCACTTTGCCTCAGTTATCGAACATCCCAGTGATAGTGTTTATAATAGACAAATCGCAATTGACAGAAATCAAAATATACTTTTTGACATGATATTATTCGACAATGGGCCTGAATCATTCCACGATGGCTTATTAAGGGTATTACGAAATGGAAAAATGGGATATGCAAATAGATTTGGACAAATTGTAATTCCATGCATTTATGACTATGCCAGCTGGTTTGAAAATGGTCAGGCAGAAGTTACTTTTAAAGCCAAAAAATATTTAGATGTAGAAGAACATGAACATGTAGAAAGTAATGAATGGTTTGATATTGACAAAAAAGGAAACAGGATAGAATAAAAAAAACGCCATAACCGCTACGATACTGATTTGGGGCAATTGGCTTAATGGAAAAATGGTTTTGTATTTGGGATGATTTACTTCGCCGGTTGGCCCCGATAACTAGCGGGGCTCAGGTGGCAAGTCCCAGGAATGGCTTAATTTAGTCCCCAAACCCGCTTTACCAGAACGTTAGTGGATAGAGGATAACGAACACTTTAAAAGATGAAAACTCAAAAAATTTTATTAGCGCTATTATTCATTTCTTGTTCTCGAAGAGAAAATCTTGATTATCCCACAGAAATTAATCAAATTAAAGAAGTTGTTTTAGAAAGAACGGACCAAAAATCGCACGGGAAATTTGCCGAGGTAAAAAAACTAAATAGCAAAGAAATTATTGAGCTTTTAGAAGTTTTAAAAAATGCAAAACCATTGGGTTTAAAAAAGTTCAAAATAGATTATTACATAGTTTTTTCAACAAAGAATGGAACACGAAGAATTATGGTTAGTAATAATCAAATAAAAGGATATGAGAATGATTATACATACCAAATTGAAAAGATTAAGCTCTTAGGTGACTTTGACAATAAACCCAACCACTAACAGCTGCAACAAATTAGGATAATGGCCTTTATGGAAAGTTGGTTTTGTATTTGGAAATATATTGATAACCGAAGAATAGATCTTAATTTAGTCCCAAATCCGCTGTAGTAACAGAACGTTGGTGGTAATGGCGCAGTGAACCTTAAATCAAAAACACTCATGAAAAGAACCGTTTTTATTGTTGCAATAGTAATCTTTGCAGGTTTGTCCTTATTCTTTTCTTTCCTGTTTTTGAAAAGGATTGGTTTGCCTTATAATAGCCAGGGGAACTATTTCGACCAGAATGATCTGGTAACTTATAAGGTACAAAGTTTAGAGGTTTACGGATTGCTTTGTATTATGAGCCTGATAATTATGGGAATGCTTTTGTGCAAATACTACTTAATGAAAAGATTGGAACGCCTCAACCGCTAAGAGCCCTTTGGCCATTGGCCCGTTTATCTTTCTTTCGGCGAAAGCACTAAAAGGATAATTCCATATATTTACAACAATGAATTAACAAACGCCACTCAAACCAAGGGACGGCACGCTTTGGCTAACTTGAAAAATCAAGACCAAGCAGAGCGAAAATTCAATTTTATGAAAACATTTTTGAAAGCATTTTTCTTGATTTTATCCCTATTGTTAACCTGGGGAACGTATGTTTTTTAACCTTTCCTGATAAAGAAAAAATACAGGATAATCTTAAAGACAAATATGCTGTAAATAGCACACCTGATAAAAACAATTATGACAGTTTAGTGAAAATTGACATCAAAGAAAAAAGAACAATTTTGTTGGGTGAGGCAAAAAGCGCGCAGATGCACAATAATTCTTTTCCATTCTCAACTCATAAATTCGGCCTGAATCAAACCCAAAGAATACTAAAAGTAATAAATGATTCGACAAATTTTCATTGGGGGGAAATTGGAACTCCATACTATGACAAATTGGTCATTTTTTTAGATAAAAATAAAAATGAAATTGGCTATGTGAATGTAAGTCTGGATGGACAAATTGATGTTTTCCCAAATCTCCCACTTACAAAATGGGGTTTATTAAGCGATAAAGGCTTCAGGGAATTAGTTACAGCAATAAGAACTGAATAAAAAAAAATGTATTAATTCAAACAAAAGCTACCCCTAAAAGCTACAACGGATTCAATGGGCTTAATTTAGCTTCAAACAAGCTATAGTTCCAGAACGTTTAGCGGTTATTTTTCCCCAATAAAACAACAGATTTCATGAAGCCATTTCTTTTTATCTTTTTATGCATAACTTTAACTTCATGCCAAATTGAAAGTAAGCCGCAGGGCTCAATTTTTGAATTTGTTTCGCAATCTGATACAACTTGTTTAAGGGAAATAGCAGAGGCAAAAAAAGATTTAGACAACGGTAAACTAACCTACTGTCATTATTCAGGAAATATAATAAATCATTATTTGCGCTCTGAAAAAGAATTAATTGAAGTTCTTAAAGAAAATAATATTGATTTCAGGAACCAGGGCTCGTCCTGCATTGTCTATGAAAATCAAACTGAACATTGTTATTGTGAGTTAATGGAGGAAAAAATTAACCAAAAATATGGAGAAAAGTTTGTCGATTCATTGTTAAATATTGCAGATGAAAAATACTTAAATAAGCATATTAATGATACAATGTACTATGCTAAATGTGATAGAAGACCAAATTATCCTAATGACAAAGATGATAGTGATGATGAATTCAGTGAAGTAATGCAAAACCAAATTGATGATGCAATTATGTATCCAATAGGTTATATAAAAAGACCAAATCAAGATGTTTCAGCATTTGTAAATATTTCATTTTATGTGGATAAATTTGGGAATGCAAAAATCACCTATTTTTGGTTTTTATTTGACATTAAATCAAATCATAAATTTGAAAAATATTTTGAAAGCGAATTAATCAAAATAATTAAGACCAAAGAGTGGAAACCAGCTCAAATGAGAAAACAAAACGTAAATTCTGATATGGTAATGAGATATTGGTTTAAATAAAAAATTATATGCAATACAATATTATCTATTTGAAATCTGAAGTTATTCTCACCAAGAAGCAATTTGGATCATGGAGAGATATTCAGGAGCTATACCAAGATTATAAAACATCATTGAAATTTGAAACAATTAAGGAGGTAAATGATTTTTTAAGCTCTGAGTATAGAATTGATGAGCAAAGCACCAAGAAAATGACCAGGAATATTTATCATAAAGAAAGTATTGAATTAATCTTTTAAACTTAATCTGAAAATATATTTGAAATAAATATTGTGTAATAATTACAACAAATCTCTATTCCAATTTGCGTGGCTTTGTGTGGTTTTATCACGCATATAAATAAGTTGGCAGAAATATTAACCAAAAATGACTTCAAATGAAAATATTTGATTTTCTTAAAATCTTTAATTCAAAAAATAATGAAGAAACTTCAAATAGAGAAATTTTTGATGAAACATCAAAAGAAGTTGATAATTCACAAAATTCAAATGAAGAAATAGATAAAAATTTCTATTTTAAATTATTTGAAAAATTAGATAAAAATCTAATAAATCAAGAAAATATAGAACTTACTGGAGAAGGAACTTGTATAAAGTGGTCTGGTAGCGATCGTTATGGGCATATAAAATTTAAATTATACGAATCTGCTAAAAATAATTCAGAGATAATTTGGAACATAAGTGAAGAAAAATTGCCTACTGATTATAGAGTATTTGTGAGTAAGATTGCAAATCTATTTCTTGACTTTGTTGAAAAGGAAAGAAACGATTTAAATAAATTCACATTTGAAATTATAGATAGTAGTTATCATCCAGTCGATGCAAGACCAATAGCATATGAAGTTGCAACATATAATGCAATTCTAAATTCATTTGATCAAGGATTGCATAAACCAGATTTAAATAAACTATTCAAAATAAAAATTAAAGAACCGATAAAATGGGTTAATTATAAAAAATAATGTCTCAAGATAATTCCTTCATAATTACAAAATCTAAAGGATTAAAAATACCACAAGAAATTCCACATTTTTTGGTTGGCGATGATATTTATCTACCTATTAACATTCCAACAGGTTATGAATTTAATGATTTTATAAATTCAGTTATATCAAATAAAAAATTTGACATGGGAGATTACTATTCTGGTAATTTTCATTTCATAGAGCTAACACGAAAATTAAATATAAGTTCATTTGTTGCATACCATTCTTCTGAATTCGGTATGATGACATTAAATTATTACAATTTTACCGTAGTAAATGATGCAGTAATTGAAAAATCTATTTGGAGTACTCAAGAAGGAATAATAACCTCTGAGAACTATTCAGAAGTTGAAGAGAATTATGATAACAATAATAGCGAAATTTTACTTAAGATAAAAATAGACGGTTATTTCATTGAACAACTTAAGTATTTTGAAATAGCAGAAAGTCTATATAAAAAATGGGGAAATTCATTAAATTTTTCAGAGATAGAAAAATTCAATAGTCAGAAAATTGAAGAAGACAGAAAGAAAAGATTAGAAAGTGAAAGTCAAGAAATAATAAATTTAGAAGATTCATCACAAGACATTCCATCCAACTCATTTTGGGCAGAAATAAAAAGAGTATTAAAATTATAAAAGAGGTATGATCAAATCTGGGTACATTAAAATTTTCGCTGAGAAGGTTTGGTATTGCCCGGTGCACCACCAGTTTCATCCCTAGTGCTTCATCTTCTTTAAGCTCCTCTTGGCCAAGCTGCCCAATTTTGAATTCCTTACTTACGGCATTATCCTTTTGGGGCGCTATGGTCTCAAAGGATGCGCTTTCATCCTCATTACTCTTTTGGTATCCATACCCTTTTGATACCCCTTTGAAGGGTCATTCTCTATAAGGTCCTTTTCTATGTCCTTCACCGTTATGTCTTTGGGGCCGCTTTGGGGTTCCTTATAAGGGTTCTGCGGGTTATAGGGGCTGGGTGTTTTTGGCTGCGTGTTTTGGGTCTTTGATTTGGTTTTGGGAATTATGGTGGTGCTTGTGGTAATTTTTGGTTGTATGGGAAGTTGTAATTTTATTTTTTGAATTAAATTATTGCTGTTGTTTTTTTAGAGGAGTGTCGCGGGGAGGTTGGGCGGTATATTTTTAGGTTTATTTTTTTTTAGGAGCTTTTCCCGCTATACGTTCCAATCTTTTGTGCCCAACCCCGGCACAAAAGGATTTCCACTTTTATCGGGGCTAGGGCTGCTGGAGAGCCCGGCTCTTTAGACTAATAAAATAAGCGAGATTATAAAAAAAATGGCTCCAATTGTCTTCAATTGACGCCATTTGGCTTGTTTGTGA
>Ga0247816_10000169_pt1 | contig 39321 bp, 33 predicted proteins | sample UWRJL209509C1_FD_179930 | JGI IMG/M metagenome (GOLD analysis project Ga0247816, IMG submission 179930) | Plant litter microbial communities from Arlington Agricultural Research Station in Wisconsin, United States - UWRJ-L209-509C-1 | ecosystem: Environmental > Terrestrial > Plant litter >...
CCATATCCCGATCCATAAAGCATCATTACGAAACCATTCTGAATTATTTCGACAACAGATCAACTAACGCTTCTGCAGAAGCGTTCAATGCAAAGATCAAGGCATTCAGAAGTCAGTTCAGAGGGGTCAGAAGTGTCGAATTCTTTCTATTCAGACTAACGCAATTATATGCTTAGAAAAGTGCCAACTCCACAACATTTGGAATTGATCCACGGTTTACTTGACAAAATAAAATTCTCCGGAAAAACAAAAAGCCTTTCAGTATACACTGAAAGGCTTTTTGTTTTGGTGGGAGATACTGGGTTCGAACCAGTGACCCCCTGCTTGTAAGGCAGGTGCTCTGAACCAGCTGAGCTAATCTCCCTATTGGTTCTTCCGGTTTGTAAACGTTACCGGCCCGGATGCCGTTGAGTTAAATAAAAACCCCTCAAAATTGTCTGAAGGGTTTATTTAGTGGGAGATACTGGGTTCGAACCAGTGACCCCCTGCTTGTAAGGCAGGTGCTCTGAACCAGCTGAGCTAATCTCCCCTTGATTCTACTCTTTTCGCAATTCAGCCAGCTGAGTAAGCCGTTCCCCGTTGTTGGGAGTGCAAATATACACCTCTAAATTAAAACTCCAAAACTTTTTTCCTATTTTTTATGATAACACTTCTTCGAGGATCTGATGAGACTTTATTTCTCCAAAAGAAGAGGTGTGTAAGGTGTAGTAAACCAGTATTTTATCTAAAATTAGTCTTCTTGTCGTATTGTCTATTTTTATTTCCGCTAATTTTTCAAAAGGGGTAGTAAATAACTCAATAAACAAAGAAGCGGCATGTTTTTCTATAAAATAAGGGTGTAATGGGGGGAGAGATTTGAATTCTCCTTCCTGTAAATCGAAAAAACTATAATCACTTTTTGTCTCCGTACTTGGCGCAAACCCTAAAAAGCGGGATAACTTTAATAAAAATGCAAGATGAAAATTGGCACTCGCCAGTTCATTTTCATCAAACCACAGAACCGCATTAAAAATGTAATCGAAAATATTTTCATCAGCATTTTGCTGGCGGATACTTTTATACAGTACTTCGTTTAAAAATAAAATGATCGTACTTTTTAAAATATCATAGGGGATTGTCCGGAAAACGGGGGTGGGCCTTAGCTCCGAAATGCGCTGAATGCTCGAGTTAGGTTTGTGATAAACCACCATGTCTACCAGGTGTAACGGCTGCAGCATATTCATCCTGATCTTGGCTTTCGGTTTTTTTACGCCGTTGATCATATAAGATTGAATCCCGAATTTATCGGTAAAAATCTGTGCTACTACACTGCTTTCACTATACAGTGTTGTTTTTAGAACAATTCCCCGGGTTTTGTGCAGCATGGTCAGATAAATTTTGGAATAAAAATAATTGCCCCGATGCACACAGAAATAATCGCTGCTACCAGCACGGCCCCGGCCGCAATGTCCTTCACCTTGCCCGCCTGTGTATTAAATTCCGGTGAAACCAGGTCTACCAGCACTTCAATAGCCGTATTTAACAACTCGGCTACCAGCACCAGACCTATCGCCAGGATAATCCAAAGCCACTCAGCCGAATTTAACTGAACATACCATCCTGTAAGTAACACCGCCAGGATTGCTGTAAGATGAATCTTAAAGTTCATTTGTGTTTTTACCGTATAAACGATGCCAGCTAAAGCGTACCCAAAACTTTTAATTAATCTTCGCATTTCAATTATTTATTACCTCAAACCTATAAATTAAAACTAATATCTGGCTTTAAAACATTGTATCCCCACATTTTTACCTAACCAACACAATTAATTGTTCAGTAAACAGTTTATTTGCGTGTTAGATACAATCTAATTATTAACGCGAGCAAATATTTATCAACCAGATACACCAAATTAAACATGGAAGCGAGTACCCCAGTTAAAAAAAACAGTTCAGTTATACCGTTAATTACAATGACCCTTCTTTTCTTCATGTGGGGATTTATCACCTGCATGAATGATATTTTGATCCCGCATCTTAAAGTATTATTTAATCTGTCATTTTTGCAATCAATGCTGGTCCAGTTCGCGTTTTTTGGAGCTTACTTCATTGGATCGCTCATTTATTTCCTGGTCTCTTACTATAAGGGCGACCCAATCAATAAAGTAGGTTATAAAAAAGGAATTATTGCCGGGGTATTGCTTTCTGCCGTAGGTTGCTGCCTTTTTTATCCTGCGGCAAGTTTATCGATTTATGGTGTCTTTCTGGGTGCATTGTTTGTACTTGGTCTTGGCTTTACTATTCTTCAGATTACTGCAAATGCTTATGTTACCTTGCTGGGCTCGGAAGAAAGTGCCTCCAGCCGTTTAAATTTAACACAGGCATTTAATTCATTTGGGACTACTATCGCCCCTGTATTGGGCGGGCACCTTATTTTCACACTTTTTCTTGTAGATGGCAAAGTCACTGCAGATTCTACACGTATCCCATACCTGATCTTTGCCGGTATCCTTGTTGTACTCGCCCTGATCATCAGCCGTATTAAATTACCTTCTTTTACTTCCGAAGAATCGGGCGAACGCGGATTAGGCGCTTTAAAATTCCCGCAGTTAAAAATGGGGGTCTTTGGAATCTTCTGTTATGTGGGCGCCGAAGTAGGTATCGGCAGTTTGCTGATCGGTTTTATGGAACAAAAGGATATCATGAACCTTCCGGAGGTGATCAGCAAGAATTACCTGGCGCTTTACTGGGGCGGAGCAATGATCGGAAGATTTTTAGGTGCAATATCTCTGAGCAGCATCGGGCAAGCTAAAAAGTTAATCTATATGGTGCTTACAGCTGCTGCGGTTTACCTGCTTGTATTTAGTATTGTTGACCTTACTTTTGCGCAGACCAGCTTTTTCATTGTGTTTATCGTACTCAATATTATCGCATTTGTAATTGGTAAATCTGCTCCTGCAAGAACACTAGTCTTATTTGCAGGAATAAATATCGCATTATTGCTGATTTCAATTTTTAGTACAGGCAGCATGGCATTGTATCCGATTTTAGGAATAGGGCTGTTCAATTCCATCATGTTCTCTAATATTTATACCCTGGCCATTTCAGGTCTGGGGAAATATGTCAGCCAGGGATCTTCTCTATTGGTAATGGCCATTTTAGGAGGTGCATTGCTGCCGCTGATACAAGGTGGACTGGCAGATTCACAGGGCATACAGCATTCGTTTATTTTACCGGCGGCTTGTTACTTGTATATTCTGATTTTCGGTTTGTATTGTATGAGAAATGTCAAGGTGACGGCGGATGACCAGCCTGTAAGAAGTAATCATTAAAAAAAATAAACTTTTAGCCGCTTACGGCGTTTTATATATGTTCTAACATATAATAAACAAGAGGAATCTGAGAGGGTTTTTTAAAGTTTAATAATTACTGACAATGAAATCATCATGATCTTACAGTGCTCAAAAAGTACACAAAAGATCATGATTGCTTCATAGCCTTAAATAAAATACAAATGAAAAGTTTAGAGAATAAAGTAGCAATTGTAACAGGTGCAAGTTCTGGTATTGGTGAAGCTATCGCGATCACATTCGGTGTTGCGGGAGCCAAAGTAGTGGTGTCGGATATCAATGAAGAAGGTGGAAATAGTGTGGTTGAAAAAATAAAAAGCAATGGCGGCGAAGCCATTTTTATTAAAGCAGATACTTCTACAGCAGAGGAGAACGAAAAACTCGTAGCAGAAACGGTTAAACATTTTGGCGGTTTGGATATTGCGGTAAACAATGCCGGTATTGGCGGACCTGCTGCGCTGACCGGAGAATATCCTGTTGAGGCGTGGGACAAAGTGATTGCAGTAAATTTGTCGGGTGTATTTTACGGCCTTCGTTACCAGATCCCTGCGATTCTTGCGAATGGCGGTGGTAACATCATCAATATGGCTTCTGTATTAGGACAGGTAGGCACTAAATTTTCTCCTGCTTATGTTGCAGCTAAACACGGGGTAGTTGGTTTAACAAAAGCCGCTGCTATTGAATATGCTGATCAAAAAATCAGGATCAATTCCGTAGGACCGGGTTATATCAAGACGCCATTACTGGTAAAACATTTGAGTGAAGACCAGATGGATAGCCTGATCAAACAACATCCTATCGGCCGCTTAGGCGAGTCTCAGGAAATTGCAGAACTGGTACTTTGGTTAGCTTCGGATAAAGCTTCTTTTGTAACCGGAACTTACTACGCAGCCGACGGCGGACTGCTGGCGCAATAAAACTCTTTGCCCATATTATATGATTAACGCTTACCTTTGAGGTAAGCGTTAACTTATGTCTGTTTAAACCTGCATAAGATAACATCTCACAAACTGAAATGATATTATGCAAGCTTCATTACCGATAAAAAACGATATTTCTGCAAATGAAAAGCAGGTGCTTCATTCAAGAAACCTGCACCGTTCACGGTATGATTTTCCTCAATTAATAAACAGCTGCCCGGCCCTGGAGCCTTTTGTTTTCGTTAATCCTTATGGCGACCAATCGGTGGATTTTTCTAATCCGGAGGCAGTAAAAACACTCAATAGAGCTTTACTGATCCATTTTTACGGAATTACCAGCTGGGATATTCCTGAAAATTATCTCTGCCCTCCTATACCGGGCAGAGCAGATTATATCCATTACCTGGCAGATTTACTGGCATCGGTTAATGGTAATCAAATACCCACCGGAGATTCGGTGAAGGTGTTGGATATTGGTGTAGGTGCCAATTGTATTTACCCGATTATCGGTCATCAGTCTTATGGATGGCAATTTGTCGGATCTGATGTGGATAAACGTGCGGTGAGTTCTGCTACTAATATCGCAGCGATGAACCCTTCACTGGCACAACATTTAACTTTCAGGTTGCAGCAAAGCCCCTCATTGATTTTCAGGGGTGTTGTAAAGCCCGGAGAATTGTTTGATATCACGCTTTGCAATCCTCCGTTTCATGCATCCGCAGAAGAAGCCAGAATGGGGTCACAACGTAAGGTAAGAAACCTCGGTAAGCAGAAGGGAAAAGAAACCGTGCTTAATTTTGGCGGTCAGCATGCGGAGTTATGGTGTGAAGGCGGTGAAGTAGGCTTTATCCAGAAGATGATCAGGGAAAGCGCGCAGATCGGTCAGCAGTGCTGCTGGTTCACCAGTCTTGTTTCTAAAAGTGCACATCTTTCTATGGTCTATTATGCTTTAGAAAAAGCTGGGGCTATCCGGGTGCAGACTATCGATATGGCCCAGGGGCAAAAGCAAAGCCGTTTTGTGGCCTGGACGTTTTTAACAGCCGAAGAACAGTCTGCCTGGGGTAAAAAAAGATGGAGCCACACTGCAGCCGGTTAAATATTTTGCCGGGCAAAAGGAATAGCTTAACTTTAAGCCATGATCTATAGACCAACTTACCAGGCGGCGCGACTGATAGCTCCGGATCTTGAAGCTATTTTTGCAAGGCACATTGCTACTGCCCAGGAAAATGGGGAGGAAGATCTTGCACCTTTGCCGTCTGCGGCGACTATAGAAGCTATTATTGATGCTACATTCTGGGCGAGTATCCGTAAAGAAGAAGGACATTCACCAAAAATATCACTGGCTTTTTTGCCGCCAGAACAGGCGGGAAACCCGCTATTGTTTAAACAGCGGCTAACACTCAATCCTTCCACCATTGTGAAAATTGCCCCTGGTATAGAAAGGGCAGGAATTCATCTTGGCGTATGGCAGGAAGATGGGGAACTTTACCTTTGGGGCACAACAACCAGTATCCCTAATTTCTGTTTTGTACTTGATGTTTCTGAACCAGCTTTACTAGTTATTAAACACCGCCGGATTTATGGTTTTGGTAAATTCACGAATATAGCGGTGCTCAAAGGAGACCAGATCAAAGTGGTAGATGTAAATACAGCCAAACTGCCTGATTGCCCGCCGATGCTGCTTTCCCTGTTAGACCTTACCGCACCATCTTATTGGAACGATACGGTTAACGTACTGATCCAGCTGGCAGTTTCTATGCGCTCCCATCAGCGTGGCGGCACCTTGCTTGTAGTACCCGGCGGAAAAGCAAACTGGCTGCAATCTATTATCAAACCAATCCAGTATGCGATTCAGCCGGCCTTTGCTGGCCTCTCAAATTTATTGAGGCAGGATCGTAAGGAAGCCAGCCAAATCTTTTGGCAGACGGCCTTAAAAAGAGAAGTTGAACACCTTGCAGGACTAACTGCCGTAGATGGTGCTACAATTATCAGTGATGAATATGAGTTACTGGCTTTTGGCGCTAAAATCGGACGTGCAAAAGGAAAAGACCTGGTAGAGGAACTTTCTTTTGTAGAGCCTATTGCCGGGGGCGGTGCAATTGTAGTCCATCCCGCAAAAGTTGGCGGTACGCGCCACCTTTCTGCTGCGCAATTTATACACGATCAGAACGATGCGATTGCATTGGTGGCTTCCCAGGATGGTCACTTTACCATCTATTCCTGGGCACCTTCTCAAAACCGTGTTCAAGCGCACCGTATTGACACTTTGCTGTTATAATCCTTATAATTCAAGTCATAAAAAAAGCGTCTGGTTCAAACCAGACGCTCCAAAAATTAATATATTTATTTAAGTTCTTATTTTTTTCTTAAGAGAAAATCAATGCACCAGCGATCACACTAATAAAAAGTGCAGCCATAACGATTCTATCAATATTAATCCAATGTTTTTTGGTTAATACTCGTTCTCTTCTCACTCGCTCCTGCCTCGCAAAAGCTGGGAATATTGGATTCAGTTTGATTAACATAAGTAGATGCTTTAGGTTACACTGAATTAAATACAAACCTTGCGCCAAAAAAATACATTTTGTAAAGCCAAATGAATTTATTTCTTAATCATGACGAAAAACATAGCTGTTTATAGGAATCCTACTCATTATTAGTCGTTTGGCCCCCTTAAATAAATGTAAGTGTACTATTTAAGCGACGATTTACGCAACACACTGTTCTTTTTTCCGTAACAAAAATAAATAACCAACCCTATTGCCAGCCAGACAATTAGTCGAAGCCAGGTTTCCCAGGGCATAAATACCATCATGCCTAAACAGGTAAGTATACCCAATATAGGAATAAGCGGAACAAGTGGTACTTTAAAAGGACGTTCGGCATCAGGATCTGTTTTTCTCAGGATCAGAATTCCGGCGCAAACCATTAAAAATGCCAGCAACGTTCCTATACTCGTCATTTCACCTACTACCGTTATTGGTACAAATGCGGCAAACAGCGCGATAAATGCACAAAGCAAAATATTGGATTTATAGGGTGTTTTAAATTTAGGGTGAATATCCGAAAATACCTTGGGCAACAGCCCGTCACGGCTAATCGAATAGAACATCCTTGACTGTGCCATAAGGTCGATCAGGATCACAGATGTATAACCGATTAAAATGGCAAGTATAATGGCCTGGCTCAGCCAGGCGTAAGGTGTTTTCTCAATGGCAATGGCTACCGGTGCGCCGCTATCGGCAAATTCTTTGTAGTTGGCCAAACCTGTCATTACATGGCCGAACAAGCCGAATAGTATGGTGCAGACTAACAACGATCCTAATATGCCAATCGGCAGGTCGCGCGAAGGTTTTTTCGTTTCCTGTGCAGATGCGGCAACAGCATCAAAGCCTATAAAAACAAAAAATACCAATGCCGCGCCACGCAATACACCGCTCCAGCCAAAATGACCAAATTCTCCTGTGTTCTGCGGAATGTAGGGTTTGTAATTAGCAGGGTCGATATACTGCCATCCAAGGGCGATAAATACCAGGACTACGCCTACTTTTAGAAAAACGATGATACCATTTACGATAGCAGATCCTTTCGTACCGCGGATCACGACCAGTGTCATCAATACAACGATGAGTGCACCGGGGATATTAATCCATCCATGTACTATAGTTCCGTCACTGAGTTTGGCAGTTTCGAAAGGGGAAAGTGTCAGTTGTGCGGGGAGATAAATATGGAAAGACGCTAGAAACCGGGTGAGGTACTGTGACCAGCTAATGGCTACTGTAGCACAGCCAACAGAGTATTCAAGTACCAGGTCCCAGCCAATAATCCATGCGAAAAATTCGCCCATTGTAGCGTAAGAGTAGGTGTATGCACTACCGGCAACAGGTATCATGGAAGCAAATTCCGCATAACACAGTGCTGCAAAACCACATCCCAGGGCGGCAATGATAAAAGATAAAGTAACCGCCGGCCCGGCATAATTGGCTGCGGCAAGACCAGTAATTGAAAAAAGCCCGGCACCAAGTGTTAATCCTACGCCAATCAGGATCAGGTTTAAAGGTCCCAGTGTCCTTTTCAAAGAATCACTTGAATTCTCTGCGGCTTCAAGCTTAATTAGCTCAATAGACTTTTTTAACATACAAATCTTATTTTTTTTAAAATGCAAAATTAGAATATTGTTTCGAATAAGTACTACTGTAATTGTAGTATTAAAACAATATTTGGTTAAATTGAAACCATCAGATTACTGTCATTTGTACTCCCTTTGATCATTAGCTCGCCCTATTTAAAAATTAATATAACTGATATACAGTGCTTTACTATTTAATATAGTACTATGTATTGCATATTACTATACAAAACACATAACTTTGTTTTATGATAGCAGAAAATACACAAACGCAAATGCGAAAGGGCATACTGGAATATTGTGTGCTCCTAATTATATCGCGGGGGGAAATATATGCCTCAGATATTATCGCCGAATTAAAATCGGCGAAGCTGCTGGTAGTAGAAGGTACACTGTACCCATTGCTCACCAGGTTAAAGAATAACGGGTTACTCAGTTATAACTGGGTAGAATCCACATCGGGCCCTCCCCGTAAATATTATACGCTAACGCCGGATGGAACATCCATACTCGTTCAGTTAGATGGCACCTGGCAGGAACTATCCTTTGCAATCAACCAATCAAAGAACCAAACCAATAAAGACTAACACCAAATTTGATTGGTGCAAAAAACATTACCCTTAAAATTACGCTACATGAAGAAGACACTTAATATAAATATTGGCAACTCCATCATACACCTTGAAGAGGATGCCTATGAACTGTTAACCGGTTACCTGGTTGAAGTAAAACAGCACTTTGGAAAAAGCGCCGACGATTTCGAGATTGTGAGCGATATCGAAAACAGGATTGCAGAGATGTTCCTGGAAATCTTACAATCCCAGCAGAAACCAGTTATTGAACTGGAAGATGTACAGGTGGTAATTGGACTGATGGGCTCTGTAAAAGATTTTGATAACGAACAGGAAGAAGAGCCCACGGCAGATGCGGCAAATCCTGGTGCTGCCCCGTTCATAGAAAAAAAACTTTACAGAGATACGGAAGAGGCCATGGTTGCCGGCGTTTGTTCCGGATTAAGCCACTACCTTAAAATCGATGTCAGCGTATTGCGGGTACTTACTGTGCTTACTGTCTTTTTGGGCGGATCGGGCTTGCTGGCCTACCTGATTTTATGGATCACTATTCCGAAAGCAATATCACGGTCAGAAAAAATGGCAATGAAAGGAGAGGCTATCAATCTCCAGGGCTTTAAACGCAATTTCGAAGAAGAATTATCTATGCTCAGGGGAAACCTGCAGCAGGCAGGTGAGCATTTTGAACCGCTGGTAAAGCGCTCTGGCAGTTTTATAACTGAGTTCGGAGAAGTATTAGGCAGCTTTTTGCAAGGTGCAGGAAAAACAATTTTCAGGCTCATCGCTATTGCAATCATGATCTGCGCCTCATTGATGTTTCTTGCTGCATTTATATCACTGGCTGCTATTTTTGGTTTCTGGGATTCCAGTACAAATGAGATCTTTCCTTTTAATATCATCAATGAGTCTTATTTCAGGACATTTATATTCGCGGCATTTATTACGATCGTTGTTCCGATACTGGCGCTGATCCTGTTTTCTGTACGTGTAGCTTTTAATACAAGGTCGATTGGCAAAACGGTCTCTTATGGATTATTGCTGATCTGGCTGGCCGGACTATCTGTTAGTATTTTCTTTATTGCCAAGATCACTTATGAGTTTAAAGAAGAAGCGGAGTTTACCCAGTCGGTTCAATTGAAGCCTTTTGCTGAATATAAAATAGAGCTGGACAGATCCCGGTTTTTTACAAAGGAAGATAGTTTACGTTATCAGCTGAATGCGGCAGATTATGTAGGTAAGATCGTTCAGCATGACAATGATGACCATCCATTTACTTCACCAAGAAATGTAAGTTTAAGAATTGAGAAGAGTGAAAGTACTACACCTTCTCTAACAGAAAGCTATCGTTCACAAGGGGTTAATTTTGAAGTGGCACTAAACCATGCCAAGAATATTCAATATGATTTTACCCAGGCAGATTCTGTATTAAGTCTCAGCCGTGCTATTCATTTAAAGAAAAATGCAAACTGGCGTGATCAGCGGGTAGAGCTGTTATTAAGATTACCTGTTGGTACCAAGCTGAAAATTGACAGGGATTTGAACCGTTATCTCCAGGGCTATTCATTATGGGACTGCAATGATGATAACTATAAGGATGACATGTATTATGGCATCATGACGGCCGACGGGCTAAAGTGCCAGTTTGAGAATTAATGATAACCGGCAGCATGCAAATGCTGCCGGTTATCATTAATTATTTTACAGTATACCGTAACACGGTATGCGCTACATTACCATTGATATCTACTCCTTCAACTACAGCTTTATAAGTTCCTTTACCGTCAGCATTATAAAACTCAACAATAGTATCACCCGCAGCATTGGTAACTATTTTAGGATTCCAGTAAATGGTTGTCCTTAGATCGTTTCCTGTATAAGAACTGGTCTGCGTTAAATACTTAGGCGCATAAAAGTCTTTTACTTTAGTATATCCTTTTGGCGAAAGTTTAAGCATATTGTTTTGCGGCATCATCTTTTTTAAATCAGCCAGACTCATATTTGATTTCTGCACTTTTTTGGTATTGATTACCATCACACCGTTACACTGGTAGTTCTTAAATACAAGGCCTAACTGATCTTGTAAAAAGATCTCAACAGACTCCACGTCGCTCGGCAGCACACTGCCTAAAGCGAAAACGTCTACAGCATTTCCATTGATAAATACTTGAACGGGTGTTCTGTCTCCCTGGTTATAAGACCTCGTTACGTAGAATTTATCTACATCATAAGTTAAACCGGTTGCCGTTGTTTTTAGGCAGGTTAACAAATCATTACAGCCCGTTAAACGGTCGCCCGAAATCTCATGGTCGGCCATCATGCTCAATCCTGTTAATGCAGTATGGTCGGCATGACTTGGTTTTTTAACCGCAGCAGATACAATTTTTACCTCTTTCAGTGTCCTTAGGTTACTGTATTGCTTTTTGCTGTTATCCAGGTAATTTGATAAGGCACTGTCAATATTGATCACTTCAGTTGCTATCGTAGGGTTAGTAGTGATTTCCGGCAACATTGGATTGTCAACCATAATCATCATATTATTTCCTGCAGCATTGTACTTGGCATTGATCAGTAATTCTGCACCATCTTCAAACACCAGGTTAGGGAAAGTGAAAACACCCATATTGGTAGTTAGTGCTTCAGATGATAACATTCTTCCCGGGCTTGTTAAACGCAGCGCTCCTCTTTTTACCGGCATGCCTGTCCTGTCTCTCAATGTTCCCGTAATAGTAATACCTTGCTCCGGAAGGAAGCTGGTCACAGGAAATTTATTCGCCAGGATCTCCTTATAAGAGAAATGGCGATAACCTTGTGTCAGCATCAGCACGTCAAGCTCGGTACGTTTTTTCTCGTCTGTTTTGATAAAGTAGTAGTTGGGCTGCTCTACAAAACCTTTCAGATCGGACGTTAACAGCAGGGAACTTACAATAGTTGTTTCCGTGTTTTCATCTACCGGCACTTTCTGCTGGTCCGTAACGCTTAACGAAAAGTTTCCGGCCAGGCGCTGGGTAGAATCCTTTGCCGAAATTGTCATCCTAACTTTTTGTCTTGCCTTGTAAGCAGGCAGGTCGGTTTTAAGACTCAGGTTAATTGCGTTTTTGTGCAACACAAAAACCATACGTTCGCTAATCGGATCTCCCGTAGAGGAGAATAAGCTCAACTGTATAATTCCGGAAGGGAACTTATTGGTTGGTATTTTTGCTGCGGTAACTTGTGTCTGTAGTTTTGACTGTGCAGCGTAATACACACGGCCACCGTTTTGGGCCACTATATATACCGCTTTGCCTTGGTTTTGCTGGAAATAAGCATCATTTGCCACCATTTTAAAACTGATCAGGTCGGGATTGGTAGCTGTAGCTTGTATCGATATACCCGATTCTATCGCTTGCGGCAGGTCTATGCTTTTTTTCGTCCCGTCTTTAAAAGTAATATTGGCTTTATAACTTTTACCATTTTCAGAATTCAGGTAAAAAGAGCCCATTCCCAGATGTGAAGAAGTAATAGTAGTGATCTGATTGCCGTCGTTATCGTTGATCGTTCCAGTAAGGTCGATCCCCAGTCCATTCGGTTTAATCGCTTTAAAAGCTACCTGCGTAGGGATACCCCTGATCAGTTCTCCGCCTTCCGGGAAAAACTGGATATCATTATTTCCAACCTTAGGCTTTAAGGTAAATGAAGTAGTAAACACATCTTCTTTAGTACTCACCAGTTCAGTAACGAGGTCTCCTTTAGTGATAAACTGACTTTTTTTCGGACTGATGCTGATTTTCAGGACCCCGTTTTTATCGGTAACCCCTTTGCCTTTGCCGACCACCTCATAATTAGAAGTAACGCTCCAGTTTACTGTTTTACCGGCCATCACAATCTTATCTAAATTTTTATACTGGATTTCTGCATCGATGATCTGTTCTTTATCCGTTTGCCTGGTATTATAAGTCAGGTGTGTGATCATTTTTTTATCAATCGCTTCACCAATAGGTATAGTTTTTGTAAAAAAATAATCGGGACTCGAATTCATCATCCAAAGCGTATAAGCACGCACGTAATAATTGCCCTGTTTAAAATTGGTCATGTCTATCTCAAAGCTTCCATAAGCCATGCTGTTTGTTACCGGCAGCTTGATAGATTTGACCAGCGAATCCTGGCTATTCATCAGGTCTACATACACAACTTTACTTAACGGCGAAGGAACATTTTGCTCAAAGGTCAGATACGCCTTAAAGAAAACGGTATCTGCAACACTGTAATAGGGCTTGTCAAAATGCAGATAAACTTTTTCAGTAGGGTACTGATCAGCAATGATCTTCGACTTATTTAGGATATTGCTTAAAATAGTAGTGTCCTGTTGGGCAGATGCACTGATATTTATGGAAAAACAAAGTATAAATACTGCAAATGATAATTTTAAGTAGTTCATGAATATTTGATAATACTAATACACGATTAATCTCGCTAATATATTGATTTAACCGCTTTGCTTACCATGTTGGATAAACCTTTAACATATTTTGACATTTTAAATGAAATAAAAAATCAGGACATAAAAAAAGGGCCGGTGAAATACCGGCCCCATGATGGTTTTTTTATCCTTAGTTATACTCGATAACGAACTCTGAAGCGGGTGTGCGTACCTTTTTCAAGTTAACTAACCAGTCGCCGTTTTCTTCTCTGTAACCTAATGGCAATATCGTTACACTGCGCAGGCCTCTTTCTCTTAATCCCAGCAAAGCATCAAGCTGATCGGCATTAAAACCCTCCATCGGAGTTGCATCAACCTGCAGCAATGCCGCTTCGGCGATCGCCATCCCAAAAGCGATATACGCTTGTTTGGCCGCATGGTTAAAGTTTACTTCGCTGGTCCTTGTAGTATAATTGCCTGTTAGCTGAACTTCATAATCTGAAGGCGTTTCATCCGGAAGGCCGCGTTCTTTATTGGAATTTGAAAATACGCCCCTGATCCTTTCTTCGGTGTAATTGTCCCATGCCGCAAAAACCAGTACGTGAGAAGCAGCGGTAACCTGGGCCTGGCCGTAAGCAATCGGTAAGATTTTTTCTTTTAATGCCGGGTTAGTTACCACGATTACTCTAAACGGTTGTAAGCCGGAAGAGGTAGGTGCTAAATGTGCAGCTTCAATTATCTGGTCAACCTTGTGTTGAGGGACCGGTTCTCCGTTCATTTTTTTTGTGGCATATCGCCATTTCAGCGCATCTAATAAACTCATATCTATATTATTTTCTTATAGCTGTTTTTTACCTTTACTGGTTAACAGTGTTAACAAATATAAATATGTTATGAGAACGATGTGAACCGCTATCAGGATTTTACTTTTAAATGATAAGCTAACGTCCCTTAAATAAAAAAATTGCAATAAGATTTGGATTAAGCGATTTTATTCTGTAAAATCGTTAGTTGTTATGCAAGCATAGAATTTAATATACTCAACTTCAGTTAGATGTACCCTGAAGTTATGAATGAGCAAAAAAAATGAGTGAAAGAATCTTTGAGCATAACAGTTACCAACTAATTCTAACCAAGTATGAAAAAGATCTTACTAAGCATTGCATTGGCTCTGCCAATTTTGGGTTATTCCCAATCCTTCCAGGTAAACCTGCAGGGACAAAAACAAATAGCCATGGCTGGGGCCGGTACGGGGTTGGCGCTGGATGAAGCCTCGGTGTTTTTCAACCCGGGTGCAGTTTCATTTTTAAAGAATAACGGCGTTCAGGCCGGTATTAGTCCGCTTCACCTCAAAACAGCATTCAGAGAAAACGGTTCGAACGTCATTCAATATAATAAAAACAGCTGGGAGACACCTATACAGGGTTATGCCGTATTTGGCAATCCGGCCAACAGACTGCGTTTTGGTTTGGGTGTATATACTCCTTTTGGTGGTGCGATGCACTGGCAGGAAAACTGGACAGGTAAATACACAGTAACGTCTTTAGACTTACAGGCGATTTACTTCCAGCCGACCGTGAGTTACCGGATTACTGACCAGATCGGTATTGGCGGTGGTTTGGTCTATTCGATGGGAAAAGTAGATCTGAGAAGGGCGATACCGCTTACATTAAACAACGGTGAACAGGCTACAGCTAAACTGAAAGGCGAAACACATGATTTCGGATGGAACGCAGGTATCTACATTAAGACTATCTCTGGTGTTTCTATCGGTATTACCCACCGCTCTCAGGTAACAGCAAACGTTAAAGATGGCGATGCCACATTTGTTGTGCCCAGTGCGTTGCAAAGCTCATTCCCCACTAAGTTCACTGCAGCATTGCCTTTACCGGCAACCTCTACCATCGGACTGGGTTTCTATCCATCTGAAAAAACAACTATTGCATTTGATGCAAACTGGGTGCGCTGGAGTAAATATAAAGAACTGGCATTCGATTATGATAATAACGCCAGGATTCCTGATACAAAATCACCAAGAAATTACCATGATGCAGCGGCATTACGTTTAGGTATCCAAAATCAAACTACAGACAGGTTAGTGCTTCGTGCGGGTGTTGGTTATGCATTTACACCAGTTAGTGAAGGGTATGTAACGCCCGAGGTTCCTGATGCAAACCGCGTGCTGTTAAGCGCAGGTTTAGGCTACAAAGCATCTGACAGGTTCAATATTGACCTTTCATTCTTATACGAAAACGTTAAGGCCAGAAATGAGACGAATATTGAAACAGGATTAAGCGGTGAGTTTAAAACTGTTGCCTATATCCCCGGCATTTCTTTAACCTATAAATGGTAGTTAACTTTTTCAAAAACCTACATGAGCTTACAGCTCTTCTAATGACCGGTGATAGGCTCATGTAAGCCTCATAACCGATAAAAGACAAATGTTATCTAATGAAAAACATTATGAATACTCAATTTATATACAAAAGCATTCTTGCTGTAGCCGTTGTTGCAATGGTTTCCTGCAAACCAGAACTCAAAGACGTTGCCCCATCAGCGGGCACAGCAAATTTTTCACGTTATATTGCTGTCGGTAATTCATTGACATCAGGATACGCAGATGGAGGGTTATACCTCGAAGGGCAGCAAAATTCTTATCCTGAAATGATTGCTGCGCAAATGAAAACAGTAGGTGGTGGTGCATTTACCAGTCCTTTTTTCAATGCCAACCAGGCGGATGGATCGGGTTACCTGGTATTAAAATCATTTACTGCTGCTGGTACCCCGGTTACAGGTACGCAATCTACTAACTCTGCTGTCCGTGCACAGGTTGCCATTCCGGGATTAGGAACAGTTAACTTCCTGACAAAATATACAGGGGAGCTTAATAATTACGGTGTGCCGGGAATAAAACTCGCCCTGATCACCTACGATCAGTATGGCAACTTAAATCCTTTCTTTGAGCGTATGCTGCCGGGAAATTTTGGTACCAATACTACCACCTACCTTGATTTTGTAACTGCAAAACCATGGACGTTTTTTAGTATGTGGTTAGGTAACAATGACGTTTTAGGATATGCGACTACTGGAGGTGCTTCCGCAGCAGATGCACCTACGCCAAAAGCAACTTTCACTGCGTTATATAACCAGGCAGCGACTAAGCTTACATCAACCGGAGCAAAAGGTGTTGTAGCTACGATCCCTGATGTATTAACAACTCCGTTTTTCAGAACTGTTACTTTAGCCTCATTATTGGCCGCTGTTCGTGTTACGGCACCAACGGTAAATGCAATCTACATCCAGACTGGTACCGGAGTCAGAGCAGCCACTGCGTCAGATTATTTTTTACTGACCTTGAGTTCTGCAAATGTAATCGGTGTACCCAATGCAGGGGGGCTGCCTTACGGGTTACACCCCGGAAATCCTGTTGAAAGCAAGTGGGTTTTAGATCAGGCTGAAGCAGCTACTGTGGCCGACTATACAAATGCTTATAACGCTACAATTAAATCTGTGGCAGCTGCGAAAGGATTGGCCGTTGTAGATGCTTATGCACTATTACAGGAATACGGTGCAGGTAAAATGGTTAATGGTGCCGCGGTAAGTTCTGCCTTTATTACCGGGAACCTATTCTCATTAGACGGGATCCACCTTACCCCAATGGGTTATTCGATTATTGCTAATGAGTTTATCAAATCTATCAATTCGAAGTATGGTTCCAGTATCCCAATTGTGGATGTGACCAAATACAGAGGGGTTAAGTTCCCATAATTCTGCTGGTTCTATGAGGCAACAGATCATCACATCGCATTTAATAAAATGAAATCCTGATCAGTAAACAGGATAAAAAAAATGGCCTGTCTGATTATATTCAGACAGGCCATTTTTTATTAACGCTTTTGGGGATCAAACCAATTTTTAAACGGGCTCTTCAACAAGGATCTTTTTATAGGGAGCTGATCTGCGGGGTTTTGGTGCCCCGCCCGGATTTCCAGATCCTGCAGCTTGTCCTTTTTTATCTTTTTTCTTCTTTTTGAATTTCTTGCCGTACCAGATAATGAATCCGGTAACAGGTAAACTTGCGGATATTAAGCTGGCCAGAAAAGCAACAATTTTACTCGGGATACCGAAGATTGCGCCGATATGCAGATCATAATTCATGCGTCTCAGCTTATCCGCAAAACTTGCATCCTGGTACTTTCCCGAAAATGGAGAACCATCTGTTACTGGTTTTAAGGTAAACTGGTCGAAAATATAATTGTTCTGTTTATATAACGTGCCTGCTTTAAGATAAACAGTAAAACTAATTGCATCCGCTGCTTTTACCGGTACGGAGATAAACATGCCTTCTGCTTTATCAGTTGCAATGATTTTACTGTACAGCTTATCGATATTTGCCTGCTGATAGGTGAGGGTAGTAGTAGAATCTGAAAGTGTACGTTTAAACGGCTTCATCTGTTTACCACCCGATGTTACCCAGTAAAGGGACTTGCTGTACCAGGTATAACTATATACTAATCCCGTCATCGAAATCAGCAGCAGGAAAATCATTACGTAAAATCCAAGGACATTATGCAAATCATAATTTTTTCTTTTAAAACTTGCATTCCATTTGATCTTAAAGCTTTTGTCACGGATAGATTTGATCCATTTCTTCGGCCACCACATGATCATTCCGGAAATCAGTAAAAACACAAAAGTAAGTACTCCCGCACCTACTACTTGTTTCCCGATCTCCCTCGGCAGCCACAACCCGCGGTGCCCGTTTAAAATGAAACGAAAGAAGTCTGAGTTACTTTTCCTGCTTTTTTTCTCGGTATGGATTATTTTAGCCGTATAAGGGTTCAGGTAAACGATTGTGCTGATCCCGGCTTTCCTGTTGAAATTGCTGACCTCTGCCGACTCATCTTTTAGGCCGTAGCGGATGGAATTAACCGGTAACCCGGCCAATTCTGCCGATGCACCACTGATGAGCTGTGTAGGTTTTAGAAATGCCTGATCTTGTTTCTCTACGAATTTCCAGGGCTCATACAGGCCCCTGATCTCGTTTTCGAAAACATAAATACATCCTGTGATGCTGACTATAAACACAATTAGGCCCGAACCAAGTCCGAGCCATAAGTGTAAAAAAGCGTTAATTTTTTTAAAAGTCATTATTTGAATCTGTAAGTCACAGTTACTCTTGCATTTCTAGGCATTTCGTAGATGTAGGTGTAATAATCTACTCCCCCAGCTGCTTTTGCTGCTGCACTGGCCGCCGTAAACGAACCTTGTGTAAATAACCTGCGGTCTAATACATTGTTCACTAACGCTGAAATCGTGAACTTACCTTTTTCGTAAGAAGCACCAACATCATAACGGATGTAATCAGCAAAATTTGATTCTCTGACATTCGAACCTACAACACGTCCAAACTGGAATTGGTAACCGCCTGTTAACCCGAAGCCATCCAAAACAGAACCTTGTTTTTTGAAACGGTAAGACAACCAGCCATTAGTGATATGTTTAACAGAGTTAGCCAGGTAAGAACCTACCAGGTTTCTGGTTGGGTCGGCTGTTAAATCTTTGGTTACTTTAGCATCTGTATAAGCATAGTTCAGGATCAGGTTTAATCCTTGTGCCAGTTCGCCAGCAATATCAATTTCAATACCTTTAGATTGGATCTCACCTAACTGTACTCTCCAGTTGGCAGCAGGATCAGGGTGATCCAAATCTGGCGTCAACACGTTTTTCTTAGTGATCTTGTAGATTGCAAATGTCGAGTTCCATTTTCCGTCAAACCAGTCTTTTTTCAAACCAAATTCGATGTTGTTCCCTCTTACAGGTTTAAAGATGTTGCCGTTAAAATCTGTACCAGCCTGTGGTAAGAAACTCTGATCATATAAAGTATAAGCAGAGAAATTTTTAGTAATAGAGTAACTTAAACCGACCCTCGGACTAAAAACGTTGTCAGATATCTGGGTAGCATTTGTTTTACCTACTGTTAATGCATGTGTAAACCTGCCAGCAAGTGTTAAACGTAATTTTTCTTCTAAGAAACGAAGTTCATCCTGTAAATAAACGCCTGTATAAGTAAGGTTAGTAGCATAAACATTGCTACCTGAACGAGTCTGAAGGCTTTTAGTTCTATCAAAAATAGGGATGTTTGCTGCGGGAATACCGTATACAGGATTGTATATGTTAAATAGAGGAGAAGGAGTAGTAGGTGTAGCAATTGCCAGTACTAATTCATTTGGCGATTTAGCAGTGAAATCTCCCCATGTTTTTAAATTACCCATATCAACCCCTCCCATGATGCGTTGTACCAAACCTGGAGTCCTAACTTCACCCTGGATGCTTAGCTGTGCATTCTTGTTAATTGCCAGCTCATCACTGATATTTACATATCTGCTCATATCACCATTGTTTTTCACGTAGTTTAACCATACGGAGTTACCTACTAAACCAGATTTTACATAAGCAATCTGTGCATTTACTGTCCAGTCTTTGTTTAGTTTATGATTAAAATATAACGTTACATTATGGTCCGTTAATTTACTTGGATCTAATGACGGATCTCCTAAAAAGAAGCTTGGGTCTGTATCACCGTATCCTTTTGGAGAGAAACCATAGTTTCCTAAAGCTTGTGCCTCCACATGTTGTGTAGTATATTCTAAGGTAACTAAAGTAGCGCTGTCAACCTGGTAGCTTACTACTGGTGCAATTACATATTTATCATTGTAATTGTATTTATTGAAACTGCCTTTACTTTGTGCCGCAACATTTAAACGATATAACAATTTCCCGTCTTTAGACAGTTTGCCATCTAAATCCAATGCTGCGCGACCTAAGTTATAACCACCGCCGCTTAAACTTACAGAGCTGTTATTTTGTCCCGTAGGTTTTTTAGTTACGATATTGTAGATACCACCTGGTTCACCGTTAGCCATCATAAAACCTGACGGCCCTTTAACGAATTCTACACGTTCGATTGTAGCGGCATCATCTGCTAACGGGCCCCATGGCATTTTCATATTCATCCCGTTACGGAATGCAGGGATGGTTGTACCACGTGTAGAGATATTCGCATATTGATTATCCCAGTGACCTGTTCTGATTGTTCCACTTACATTTCTGGTTAATCCGTCAACCACGTCAAATATTTGCTGATCAGCAATCAATTGACTTGTAACCACTTTGATGTTCTGAGGAATCTCTAATAGAGGACTCTGTAAACGTAAAGAAGAAGATACTTTGTCTACCTTAAACTTCTTTTTATTACCTGAAATCTGTACATCGTTCAATTGTGACTGGTTCTCATTCAAAGAGAAATCCGTGATCACATTTGCTTTGCCATTTACGGTAATTTGTTTTTCTTTCGGATATAGGCCAATTGCGCTTACTATAAGCGTATAGTTGCCAGCAGGAACTTTGCGGATATGGTATTCTCCATCTTCATTGGAAATAGCACCAAAATCAGTACCCTTTAATTTTACAGTAACTCCTTCGGCAACATTTCCATCGGAAGTAGTTATCCTTCCTCTCACGCTCCCGGTTTGCTGGGCCATCACTGTTGTACTCGTAAAAACGAATAAAAATAAATAAAGTAGAATTTTTTGCATGTTTATTTAGAATGATTAAATATAATGGGCGCAAAGTAAAGGAATTTCACTTAGCAATCCAAGTTTTATTGATAATCAGTATAAATAAATATTATGATACTGTAAATCTATTCTACAGTGATAAAATGGAGGATTATCTGGGAATTTAAAATCTTATAATTACTTTTAAATAAAAAAAACACCCTGATCCGGCCTCATAATGGCCGGATCAGGGTGTCATGGAAAACAGTAATTGATAAAGACTAATGTTTAAGTTTTGCTTTAAATACTTTTTCTAATTTCTCCATTTTGGGCAGGATCACCAATCTGCAATACGGCGCACTTGCGTTTTTGTTGAAATAATCCTGGTGATAATTTTCCGCAACGTAAAAAGGCTGTGCCTTTGCGATTTCAGTGACTACTGGTTTTCCCAATGCATTAGTTTTGTTCAGTTCTGCTTTATAGCGTTCTGCTTGTAATTTTTGTTCTGGTGTACTATAAAAGATAACTGAGCGGTATTGTGTACCCACATCGGCACCCTGACGGTTTAACGTTGTTGGATCGTGGTTTTTCCAGAATACCTCCAATAATTCATCATAAGAGATTTTTGCCGGATCATAAGTCAGCTGGATCACCTCAGCATGCCCGGTTGTTCCGGTACATACATCTTCATAAGATGGATTGGCTACCTCGCCACCTTCGTAGCCCGACTTAACCGCGGTCACACCGTCTATTCGTTGAAATATAGCTTCTGAACACCAGAAACATCCCATGCCGAAAGCTGCTTTCTGTAATTTCTTTTGCTGCGCGTCTGCGCTGTTAACGGATAAAAGAATTAAAATAATAAATGACAGGTATTTCATTTCATTTGATTTTTAACTGTAAAATTGATTCGAACAAATCAGTAATTCAATATGTTGTTATACAAATTTACTTGATTTGATGCTATTTATACGCATCTGTAAGGACTGTAGTTTTTCAAAAAGGCTATTCTGGGCTAAATTGACAGTGTCCTGATAAAGTCGATATATGTAATTCTGATGTTAATAACTTAAATTGTTGTTAATTAATTATTTATATTTATGATAGTCCTTATTAAGGATTTTATTAACAATTGTTTTATAATTTCGGTAACAATTCAAACTTTAATCAAATACTATGTCTACACCTTATATTCCAACCCTTGATCTGGGATCATATATTAATGGAACAGAACATGACCGTAAGAAATTTTCAGATGAACTGGGGAGGGCTTTTAACGATTCTGGTTTTGTAACGATTACTAACCACGGTCTGAGCCAGGAATTGATTGACCAGTTATATCAAAATATCCAGGCTGTTTTCGGTTTGCCTGCAGAACAGAAAGCTAAGTATGAAAAACCGGAACTTGCCGGACAGCGTGGTTATACCAGTCCTGGTAAAGAAACAGCTAAAGGTGCTAAAACGGCAGATCTTAAAGAATTCTGGCAAATTGGCCAGACGGTTACCGATGGTGATCCTATTAAATTTCAATATCCTGATAATGAGTTTTTAGAAGAACTGCCGCAGTTCAACGAGGTGACGAATGAAGTTTATCAGAAACTGGAAAGCAATGGCAAACATTTATTAAGAGCGATCGCTACTTATCTGGAATTGCCGATTGATTATTTTGATGCGCATGTACACAACGGTAATTCTATTCTGCGGGGGATACATTATTTTCCTATTGAAAATCCGGAGGCTTTACCAGACGATGCAGTCCGTGCCGGTGCGCATGAGGATATTAACCTGATTACTTTATTGATCGGGGCGAGTGCAGATGGTTTAGAAGTGTTAACACGTGCAGATGAGTGGCTGCCAATTAAAGCTCACCATTCTGATATTGTGGTAAACGTTGGTGATATGCTGCAGCGATTAACCAATAACAAATTGAGATCTACTACACATAGAGTTGTTAACCCGCCTAGGGAACTAATGAAAACTTCACGTTTCTCAGTTCCGTTTTTTCTTCATCCGCGTTCTGATATGGACTTAACAAGTTTAGATTCTTGTATTGATGAAGAACATCCTAAAGTTTATTCGGATATGACCGCAGGAGAGTACCTTGACGAGCGTTTAAGGGAAATCGGTCTGAAGAAATAATCGATATTTTAAACCGCAATGCATCCTGGTACGGACTGGTCAATGCCTGGCTCGTACCAAGATGCATAAGCGTTTTTATAGCGTTTGGATAGTAGTGCTATTGCGGACTTATTTTTAGTACTGTTTCACCACCCTTCCTCTACCCATCGTTTACCCCCGGGGGTAAACGATGGGTAGAGGAAGGGTATAAGATGGGTAGAGCTAGGGTATAGGATCTAAGGCCGCAGTAAGACCTCAATAACACTACAGTAATACTGCATATTAACGCTGGTACCTACCAGGTACGCATCATCTGTAAACTGTGTGGAGGGAAATAAAAAAGGGCTCATTTTCATGAACCCTTTTTTGACTGAGGAGCCTTCTATCGGGATCGAACCAATGACCTACTGATTACAAGTCAGTTGCTCTACCAGCTGAGCTAAGAAGGCTTAAAAGCCGGTTATTTGTCTAACCGGGTGCAATGATAAAAGAATTGATCCTGAATACAAAATCTTTTTTCAAATAATCGCTTATTTAATTGTTATCCTCCTGTTTTATAGGGAATAAAAATAAACCAGCATTACAGGTTATTTGCTCATTCCTTTGTCGATCGCCTTATTGATCACATCCTGGATGCGTGAGCGTATGCCCATTTTCACCAGTTTATCAGTTACAGTCGGGTTAACACGGTTCGATAAAAACACGTAAACCAATCCTCTTGACGGATCTACCCAAACAGCAGTTCCCGTATATCCGGTATGCCCGAAGGTCTGTGGCGAAGCTGTTGAAGAAGGATATTTCTTAGCCAGGTCCGGGTCCCAGCGGTCAAATCCTAACCCTCTTCTGCTGACGTTAGATTGCCTTGCTGTAAATGTTGCTACCGTTTCGGGTTTAAAATATTGTTCGCCCCCGTAAGTTCCCTGGTTCAGCAGCATCTGGTACATGATTGCCATATCATTGGTATTGGCAAATAATCCGGCATGGCCGGATACACCTCCTACCAAAGCGGCTCCCTGATCATGCACATAGCCAATCAATAATGTTTTTCTAAAATAAGTATCATTTTCTGTAGGAATGATCTGTTCTTTGCTAAACCTGTTTCTCGGTAAAAACCCTGCAGTTTGCATCCCTAGTGGTGTATAGAAGTTTTCTGCTACATATTGATTTAGCGGTTCGCCGCTAACATGTTCAACAATATCCTTCATCACATACATGCTGATATCACTGTAAACGTATTTTCCTCTTGTCCGTATAGGTGCATTGAGCATCTTAGGCCACATCACCTCCTTAAAATAATCTTTCCGGATAAAATAGCCATCAGCTACCTTAGTAGGGTAAGCCTCAGAAGAATCAGGGCTATGGTCTGTAGGTTTTACACCATCATGAAAAGGGATATAGGGAATAAAACCTGCCTGGTGCAGCATCACCTCCTTAACCTGTATATTGTTCATTGCTGTAGGCCTGGCGAGCGCGATATAGGTTCCGATACTGGTGTCCAGTTTCAGTTTGTTTTGTTCAACCAGTCGCATTACCATTGGGGTGGTTGCCGTGATTTTGGTTACAGAAGCGAGGTCAAAAATATCAGTAATCTTATCAGGTTCACCTCCATAAGTATGGTTGCCATAAGCTTTGTTGAAAATAACTTTACCGTCTTTAGCAACCAGCACAACCATTCCGGGAGCTGCTCTTGCGCCAATTGCTTCTGCCGTGATATTGTCGATCTCCCGAAGGTCATCTGCATTTACGCCTGCATCTTCTGGAATTGTATACTTTAAACGGGTAACATTGGTTGTAAAACCTGATCCGGCAGTATATTTTAGTGAGATATTGGCCGTTAATTTATTGCCCGCCGCTATCCCGCCGAAGATAACCTGAGGAACTAAAATGGCTGATGACGCATTCTTCTGTGCGCACCAGATTACCGGCGCTTCCAGGGTATTGAATACGGCAAGACTTCTTTGTTCGCCATACAGGGCAATGATCACAGTTTTAGTCTTGGCAATGGAATTGATAAAACTGATATAACCCGCGTTAGTTGTTTCCAGGTCTGCGATAGAAATGATCACCGTATTAAAATATTTAAGATCATCTTCCAGCTTAAACAAATTACCGTCACTGTTATAGTCAATTGCATTAAAAGAGGTGATCTTTGCGTATTTGTTCAGCAGACTATCCGAGGCAGCCTGGAAGCTGAAGCCAAGACTTACTGAGGCTATGGTTTTTTTATCCAGTGCTGTAACCGGTACCAGGTGTTGCTGGTTGTTCAGTAAAACAGTCTGCTGAAGGATGTTTGCGTTCAGTTTTAGCAGATCTTCGTTTTTCTGGTGGTCTTGTGCGCATGCACTGAGACTAAAAATTGCAGTGATGCAAAAGGCAAAGGTTTTTAACAGGTTACTTTTTATCATAAAATGGTTTCGTACAATCAAAACGATAAAGATATAAAAAGGTTGTAGCGGCTTGTCATTTAAATGGTATTTATGATCAAAAGATTTAAGTATAAGCCTTATTTTCGTTAAATTAGCGACCTTTACTAAGGAGATAAATGTCAGATATAATACAACTTTTACCCGAGAGTGTTGCGAATCAAATAGCTGCCGGAGAGGTGGTTCAGCGGCCTGCATCGGCAGTAAAAGAATTGATGGAGAATGCTATAGACGCGGGGGCGAATAAGATACAACTGATCCTTAAAGATGCCGGAAAAGCATTGATACAGGTGGTAGACAACGGCTGTGGAATGAGTGTAACCGATGCACGTATGTGTTTTGAGCGCCATGCTACTTCCAAGGTGCGCAAAGCAGAAGATCTTTTTGCGATCCGTACCATGGGTTTCCGCGGTGAGGCTATGGCCTCTATTGCGGCCATAGCACAGGTAGAAATGAAGACCCGCCGTCATGAAGATGAGCTGGGTACACTGATAGAAATTGATGGGTCAACGGTTACAAAACAAGAACCTGTAGCTACACCGGAAGGGACCAGTATTTGTATTAAAAACCTGTTTTTTAATACGCCGGCGAGACGCAACTTTTTAAAGAGCAATCCGGCAGAGATGCGTCACATCCTTGATGAATTTCAGCGGATAACACTGGCTAACCCTGCAATTGCTTTTAGTTTGCACCACGATGGCATGGAAATCTTCAGGCTGCCTTCTTCTGCGCTAAAACAGCGGATTGTCCATTTGTTTGGTAACAACTATAATGAAAGACTGATCCCCGTAGAAGAAGACACAACGATTATTAACCTGAAAGGCTTTATTGGTAAACCTCAGTTTGCGAAGAAAACCCGGGGAGAGCAGTTCTTTTTTGTGAACAACCGTTTTATTAAAGACGCCTACCTGAACCATGCGGTAAATAAAGCCTACGAAGAACTGCTTGCTGAAGATAACTTTCCTTTATATGTGCTGTTCATTGATATTGATCCGTCGAAGATCGATGTTAATGTGCATCCTACAAAAACAGAGATCAAATACCTGGATGAGAAATCTATTTATGCGATTATACACTCGGCAGTTAAACGTTCGTTAGGCAGGTTCAATATCAGTCCGACTATAGATTTTGATCAGGAAAGCGCGTTCAGCGGCATGATCAGTCCGAAGTCACTTGATGAGATTATCCCGCCAAGCATCAGTTTTAATCCTGATTTCAACCCTTTCAGCGACGAAAAGGTTCCTGAAAAAAGTGGTAAAGGGTTTCAGAACAGCGGCTTCCAGAATGGTGGCGTAAGGGAAACACAGCAGCAAAGTACAAAGAACTGGGGCTCGTTATATGAAATTTCAAAACACAGTGCTGTAGAGCAGGTGGCGATGGAATTACCAGGAAACGGACCTGATGATAAATATGCGCCGATACAGAAACAGCTGATGCAGCTGCATAATAAATATATCCTTTCACAGATTAAATCTGGCTTGATGCTGATCGACCAGCAGGCGGCACACGAAAGGATTTTATATGAGCGTTTTAGTATGCACCTGGACGACCGTAAAGGTGCTTCCCAGCAAAGCCTGTTCCCGCAAACTGTTACGCTGAGCCCTAATGATTATGAACTGGCAAAAAGCTTGCTGGATGACATCAAGAGCCTTGGTTTTGAAGTGCGTGAATTTGGTAAAAATACGCTGGTGATTGAAGGGATCCCTGTAGACCTTGGCAGTAACCAGGTAAACGAAACGCAGCTTTTCGAACATCTGATCGAAGGTTTTAAAAACTCGCAGCAGGAATTAAAACTGGACAGAAGGGATGCTTTGGCGAGGAGCATGGCGAGGAACAGTGCCATCAAATGCGGAATGGTGCTGGGCCAGGAAGAAATGAACACATTAATTGAACAGCTGTTTGCCTGTAAAGCGCCAAATATCAGTATTAGCGGTAAACCCGTAATACAGACTATGCTGCTTGCAGAACTGGACAGAAAATTTGATAAATAAAGAAATGAACAACATACATATACCACCGGTTGTCAAGAACCTGCTCATTATTAATGTGCTGTTCTTTGCTGCAACCTGGGTTTTTGAAAGCAAAAATATCGAGCTCGCCGAATATCTTGGCGCTTTTTATGTCGATTCTCCTTACTTTAAAATCTGGCAGCCAATCACCTATATGTTTATGCATGGTGGTTTCACTCATATTTTATTTAATATGTTCGCCTTATTTTCGTTCGGTTCGATACTGGAAACAAGATGGGGTGCAAAGCGCTTCATTAATTTTTACCTGATCACAGGATTGGGTGCATTAGCGCTGCAATGGGCGGTGCAGGCATTTGAGATTTACCAGATTACCGGTACGCCGCTGGCCCATAATGTCATGTCTTTATCTTCACTGGAAGACCGGATGTTTAACCCTTCGCAATTTTCCCCTTCGCAGGCGGCTACTTTATATGATATCTATTTCGGACCTATGGTAGGTGCCTCTGGTGCAATATTCGGGTTGCTGGTGGCTTTTGGTATGCTTTATCCTAATTTGGAATTATATATCATGTTTATCCCCGTGCCGGTAAAAGCGAAATATATTATACCGGTTTATATCTTAATAGAGTTAAGTTTAGGTGTAGCAAAATTCCAGGGTGATTCAATTGCACATTTCGCCCATCTGGGGGGTGCGCTGCTTGGTTTTATCCTGGTGAAGTTATGGAAAGATAAAAACACATTTTACGACTATTATGACTAAGAATAATCTTTTAGCAGATCTGAAATTTAAAGTATTCCGTTCCGGGAACCCTGTGTTTTTTTACATCGGCCTCAATACGATCGTATTTGTAGCTGTTGCATTGTTCGGGGTTACTTATTTCCTGGCCGGAAATACCAGTGTCAGGTTTATTGATTATGTAAGGGAATATTTAGCGTTTCCGGCCGCATTTCCCAAGCTGCCTGTACGTTTTTACACCATTCTCACTTATCAGTTCCTCCATAAGGATATCTTCCATGTTTTGTTTAACATGTTAGGGCTGTTCTGGATGGGAAGGATATTTTTAGATTTTCTTAAGCCGCGCCAGTTTCATTTTGTGTACCTGGCAGGCGGGGTAATGGGCGCTGTGTTTTTTATATTGGCGTATAACTTCATCCCTGTTTTTTCTGCCAGTATTTTTGGGGCTACCATTATTGGTTCTTCAGCTTCTGTGATGGCAATTGCAGTAGCGGTGATCACATTGGTGCCCGATTATGAAATCACCATGATGCTGATTGGCAACTTTAAATTAAAATACTTAGTGCTTGCTTACGTTATCATAGACCTGATTGGTATTGCGACAACCAATCCCGCGGATAGTTTTGCCCATTTGGGTGGTGCATTTCTTGGGTTTGGCTATATTAAGCTTTTGCAGAAGGGGAAAGACTGGAGCAATTTGTTCAGGAAAAAGCCGAAGTTAAAGGTGGTAAGAAATGATTCTCCAAAAAGTGGCGTAAAGAGTAATGGCCATGTGGTGAACCAAAAAGATGTTGATGCAATCCTGGATAAGATTTCTAAGTCAGGATATAATAAATTAAGTAAAGAAGAGAAGGAAACGCTTTTCAAGGCGAGTAAAAACTAATGAAGAAAAGCAAATCTACATTTTTAGGAAAGGTTTACCTGCTGATTGCCATAGTATTATTGATTGGGCTGATATTGGGTATTGCAGCAGGTAATTTGGATCCGCGTAAGCTGGTGCTGATTGCATTTTTTGGTTTGGCCTATCCATTTTTTTTACTGCTTAACTTGTTGATGGTGGTTTTTTGGCTGTTAAGGAGGAAAGTGATATTTGCTCTGGCCACCTTATTGGTGATTGGTTTTGGCTGGCATTCTCTGATGGCTACAGTAGGGCTCACGGGAGAGTCTGGCGAAGGACCGAAACCTGCGGCCGACATGGTACGGATGATGACTTATAATGTGCATAGTTTTAAGCCTTACGGGGAAACGAGCAATGAGTCTGTGAAACAGCAGATGCTGGCTTTAGTAAAGAACGAAAACCCTGATATCATCTGCTTTCAGGAATATTATACGCGCAGGAAAGGCCCTTTTGATATTACTGATAGTCTTAAACGGATCCTGAAAACCAAGAATTTTTATTTTGTCCCTTCCTCACATAATGAGTATGAAGGTACAGGTCTGGCTATTTTTTCACGATATCCGATTGTGAATAAAGGGGATATCCAGTTTAGTAACGACCATATCGGCAATGCGAGTATTTATATCGATGTGATGATTGGCCCGAAAATGGTCAGGGTTTACAATGTACACCTGCAATCTATTTCCTTCGATAAGCAGGACTATAATTACCTGGATAAGGTAACACATAAAATGGATGCAGAACTTACTCCTTCGAAACGAATACTGAGAATGCTGAAAGCTGCTTTTTTGAAGCGGAGCGCCCAGGTTGATATCATGAAGGCGCATATGAGTACATGTGAAACCCCATTTTTGATTGCGGGCGATTTTAATGATACCCCCGCTTCTTACGCGGTGACGCAGCTCACTAAATCACTTAATAATAGCTTTGTTGAAATGGGCACAGGTTTAGGGCGTACCTATAACGGTAAGTTTCCCAATTTCCAGATCGATTATATCTCGGCCACTAAATCTATAAAAGTGATTAATCACCGGATTATAGAAGCGAAGCTGTCTGACCACTTTCCAATAAGAAGTGACTTAAGAATCAATTAAAATACAACCAAATTTTTATATTTGTTAACAGTTGTTGATGAAAACATCGCCGGCATATCACTTTTAAATCATGATGTATATGCTGATGAAAGGTTAATAAGCGATAAATGCTCCATATCTTCGGATGGAAACCATAGTGATAATAAAAACTGAAGGTTCTGCCTTTTGAGCAGTTTGATAAAAATTAATAATAAGAAGAAGTACTGATGGAGAACGGCTTACAGCTATATAACACCCTAACACGGAAAAAAGAAAACTTTGAACCATTAAACGGCCCCAATGTAGGAATGTACGTTTGCGGGCCTACTGTTTACAGTGATGTGCATTTGGGGAACTGCCGTACGTTTATTTCTTTTGATTTGATCTTTCGCTACTTGAAGCACCTGGGCTATAAAGTCAGGTATGTAAGGAATATCACCGATGCCGGTCACCTGGAAGGCGACCGTGATGAGGGCGATGATAAGTTTGCGAAACGTGCGAAGCTGGAGCAGCTGGAGCCCATGGAAATTGTTCAGAAATATACATTGGGTTTTCATGATGTACTGAGAATGTTCAACACGCTGCCGCCAAGTATCGAGCCTACAGCAACGGGCCATATCATTGAGCAGATCGAAATGATCAAGGAGATTATTGCAAACGGATATGCATATGAAAAAAGCGGTACTGTTTATTTTGACGTAGAAAAATATAGCAAGACTTATAACTATACGGTGCTGACCAATCGTAACCTGGATGATATGCTTGCCAATACCAGGGAACTGGGCGGGCAGGATGAAAAGAACGGGCGGCTGGATTTTGCATTATGGATCAAAGCCAAGCCGGAAACGATTATGCGCTGGCCATCGCCATGGGGTGTAGGCTTCCCGGGCTGGCATATTGAATGCTCTGCAATGAGTGCGAAATACCTTGGTGAAGAGTTTGATATTCATGGAGGGGGAATGGACCTTGCGGCTACGCACCATACCAATGAGATTGCCCAGTCTGAAGCCTGTTACCATAAACACCCGGCTAAGTACTGGATGCACACCAATATGCTGACTGTAAATGGCTCAAGAATGTCAAAAACAGCAGGTAATGGTTTTATGCCATTACAGTTGTTTAGTGGCGACCATCCGCTGTTAAAAAAGGGATATAGCCCGATGACGGTGAAATTCTTTATGCTGCAGGCACATTACCGCAGTACGCTTGACTTTTCAAATGAGGCACTGGATGCTTCGGAAAAAGGGTTCAGAAGGTTAATGAACGCGTTGAGTTTGTTAGAGAAATTGGTGCCCTCGGAAACAGGTGATTTTGAAATTGAACCACTGCGCAACAATTGTACGGCGGCGATGAACGACGACTTTAACAGCCCGGTTGTAATTGCAGAGCTTTTTGAAGCGGCAAGGATCATCAATACGATATATGACGGGAAAGGGCGTATCTCTGCGGCTGAACTTGACAAGCTGAAACAACTGCTGTCTGATTTCGTGTATGATATTTTCGGGCTCAAAGACGAAGAAAGTTCAAATACGGAATTAAATGATGTGCTGGCAATGGTTATTGATATCCGTAAAAGCGCTAAAGAGAACAAAGACTATGCAACTTCGGATAAGATCCGTATCGGACTGCAGGATATCGGTATCCAGCTGAAAGATAGTAAGGAAGGTACAACCTGGAATAAGGCATAATTTAAACAGAACAACTACTTATATTATTAATTATAAAACAGAACATGATCAATAAATTTATTTGCACCCTGATGGCTGCAACTTTAACTCTTGGTGCTTATGCTCAGCGTACTGATGGTACTACAAAATCACTGGTGAAGGCTGAAACAGAATTTGCAGAAAGCGTAGCAAAAAACGGGGTTAAATCTGCTTATAATACTTACAGTGCCAGCAATGCACTTGTCTTCAGGCCTAATCCTGTCAATGCAAAAACTTTTTATTCGACACAGGCCAATGATAAAAATATAAGCTGGACGCCTGCTTACGCAAGGGTTTCCAGAAGCGGCGACTGGGGTTTTACTACTGGTCCCTATACATTGGAAGGTACAGAGAAAACTTATGGCCAGTATCTTTCTGTATGGAAAGCAATCAATGGTAAATGGGAATTGGTACTGGATTTGGGTACTACGCATAATAAGCCCCTTAAACCGATAACTACTTTACATGTTGAGCCTAAAGATTATTACAAACCACAGTTTAACGGCCCTAAACAAGTTGCCGCTGGTAAAGACATTATCGTAACGACAGAAAAAACATTAAACATGATGTTGAAATCTTATGGTATGGGTGCTTTTGGCGGTTTCCTGGATGCTGATGCGAGAGTGATTTTCCCGGGTTATGAACCGGTGATCGGAAAGGATAAAGCTATCGCTTTCTATAATAGCCTGGTCAGTAAAATGGCATTAAAAACAACTGGTGCTGATAAAGCTGCAGGTGGTGACCTTGCTTATACTTATGGTGTGGCAACTATAGACTACAGGGCTGAACTGAGAGAAAGTTTCAATTATGTATTCATTTATGAGCGCCAGGCCGACTTTAGCTGGAACCTGATCCAGCAGATCTTTACGCCAGCCGAACGTTAACAGGCTGTTCGCAGACTGTATGCATTCAAAATCATTAAAAGGGCTTCTTAAACAATTGGTTAAGGAGCCCTTTGTTATATAGGTATAAGTTAAATGGCTTTTGATCGTTAAAGCCGGTAAAGAAATAATTATGAAAAGATACTTACTGCTGTTTACATTGTTATTTGCTATGCTGCAATTAGCTGCCCAGACTTTTGATAAGCAGGGGCATAGGGGCGCACGCGGACTAATGCCGGAGAATACTATCGGCGGGATGCTGAGGGCGCTAGATCTGGGTGTAACTACGATAGGGATGAACGTAGTGATCTCAAAAGATAACCAGGTTTTACTTTCCCATGAGCCATATTTTAACAATGAGATTAGTCTTTTACCATCTGGTAAACCAATTCCTTTGAAAGAGGAGCAGAGTTATAATATGTACAAAATGGATTATGCAGAAATCATCAAATTTGATGTCGGCAGCAAAGTGCATAAACGTTTCCCTGGTCAGCAAAAATATAAAGCTTACAAACCACTGCTGTCTGAGGTAATAGATTCTGTAGAGGCCTATGTAAAAATGCATAAACTTCCAAAGCCAAATTATGCGATTGAAATTAAGACGGTGCGTAAGGGCGATCTGGTCTTCCATCCCGAACCTGCAGCATTCTCGCAGCTGGTAATGGATGTGGTTGTCGCGAAAAAGATGACCAGGAGGACGGTTATCCAGGCATTTGATATCCGGAGTCTGCAATACGTGCATGAAAAATATCCAAAGATGAAAACGGCTTTGATGATCGATGAAAAGGAAGACTTTGAGAATAACATCAAAGATCTTGGCTTTAGTCCCACTATCTATAGTCCGTACTCCGTATTGGTAGGAAAAGGTCTGGTAGACCGCTGCCATGCTGCCGGCATAAAGATTATTCCATGGACAGTGAACAGTCTGAAAGACATGAATTATATGGTAGGGCTGGGTGTAGATGGTGTGATTACAGATTATCCCAATCTATTCAATTCGCTGGAGCTGCCAAAAAAGAAAAAGTAAGGTTATAATAAGTTTTTGATGATCTTCTCGATCGGCAGACCTTCTGCTTCGGCACGGTAATTTCTTACGATCCGGTGCCTTAAGATAGCTTCGGCTACTGCCTGCACATCTTCGATATCAGGTGAATACTTGCCTGATATTGCGGCATGGCATTTGGCACCAAGAATCAAAAACTGTGAAGCTCTCGGGCCTGCGCCCCAGTTTACATACTGGTTGATTTCTGGCGTTGCCAGCGGACTGTTCGGTCGGGTTTTCCCCGTTAGCTTTACCGCATATTCCAGTACATTATCTGTAACAGGGATGCTTCTGATTAATTTCTGATAATACTGGATCTGATCCGCATTAATTAGCTTTTTGAGTATCACACTATCATTGCTGGTAGAGTTTTTAACAATTGTAAGCTCATCTGCAAAGCTGGGGTAGGTTAGCTGAACCGTAAACATAAAGCGATCTAACTGTGCCTCCGGAAGCGGATAAGTACCTTCCTGTTCAATAGGGTTCTGGGTAGCGAGTACAAAAAACGGTTTAGGTAAGATGTGTTTATGGCCTGCTGCGGTAACAGACTTTTCTTGCATAGCCTCCAATAGTGCGGCCTGGGTTTTGGGAGGTGTCCTGTTTATTTCATCGGCCAGTACAATATTAGAAAAGACCGGGCCTTTAATAAACTTAAAGTTCCGGTCTTCTCCTAAAATTTCTGCACCGATAATATCGCCGGGCATCAGGTCTGGTGTGAACTGGATCCTGTTGAAGTTCAGGTCCATCACGTCGGCCACGGTTTGCACTAAAAGAGTTTTAGCTAATCCCGGAACGCCGACCAGTAAGCAGTGTCCATTGCTAAAAATGGAGATCAGCACTGATTTTACGGCTTCATCCTGACCAATAACGACTTTGCTAATCTCACTTTTAATATCCTTATAAGATTGATGTAGGGCATCAACTGCCGCGATGTCGTTATGATACTGCATGTATAATTATTTAGTTTCTGCTGCTTTAACGGGCTTAGTCCATATTTTCAGTTCGTCACATTGATTAAATTCATCGTCGATCCTGATATACGTATTTAACCTTCTTTTCTCAAACCATTCGCTTAATACGCGGTCTGATTTCTGCTGTTGTGCTTTTTCTTTAAATTTAGCATAATCCTGATCTAAATTTCCTTTATGAGGCGGAATTTTTGATTTTAATAACACAATCCTGTAACCTTGTTTACCATCTTGCGCGGTGAAAGGAACAGGGTTAGAGATTTCACCCACTTTCATGGTATCTACCACAAGGAACACTTTAGGATCTAACTTATCAGCAGGGATGAAGGTAGTTCTTGCAGTAACGTTATCTGCAAAAAGCATCATACCGCCATTGTATTTTGATTCTTTATCAGCTGAATATAAAGATGCAGCAGTAGAAAAAGTTACTTTTTTGGCCAGGATATTATTATAAATACTATCGGCATGTAATTTTGCACGATCTAAACTTTGCGGGGTAGGCTGGGGGCGAATGAGGATATGGCGTGCATGAACCTGCTCACCTCTGCGTTCTATCACCTGCAAAATATGAAAACCGAATTCAGTTTCGAACACCGGAGAAATCTCACCAGCTTTTAATTTAAATGCATAGGCAGTAAATTCTTTGGCCATGTCTCCGCGGGAGAAAAATCCAAGGTCGCCGCCTTCTGCCGCAGAACCCGGATCTTCAGAGTAAGTCTTAGACAAAAAGCCAAAATCTTCGCCGCTTTTTACACGTAACCGGATTGCATCCAGTTTGTCGAAGAAGCGTTGTTTCTCTGCCTTTGTCAGTTCTGGCTGAAGAACAATTTCTCCGACTTCATATTCCGCAGGGATGTCTGGTAAACTATCTTTTTTGTAAGAATCGTAATATTTCTGAACTTCTGAAGGTGTGATACTTACTTTTTCAGTAATCGTTCCCTGCATTTTATTGGCCTGCAGCTGGTCTTTTACATCTGGTCTTAACTCATCCTTGTATTGCAGAACAGATTTGTTAAGGAACTCCTCTAATTTATCCTGACCGCCGGCACGTTGAATCTGGTAGCGCATCCTTTTGTCCAGTTCGTCATCTACCTGTTTGTCATCTACCATTACAGAGTCGATTTCTGCTTGTTGTTTTAAAAGATGCTGCACAAGCATTTGCTGTAAAATGATACATTTAATCTTTTCGTCGACAGGATTCCCCGAGTTCAGGTACATCACATATTGCTGGTTAAGTTCAGACAATAGGATCACATCACTTCCAAGAACCGCTATTACCTTATCTACGCTTTTTCTTTGTTGGGCCTGTACACTTAAAAACAAGAAGAGTAATCCTCCTGCCATTAATAAAACTTTCTTCATTATACTTTCTTCAATTATATTTTATTTGCAAATTTACTATTATTCAACGATTTGTCTGCCTGTATTTCTCGCCAGTCTGTTTAGTACGGCCTGGTCTACCGTTACCAGGAATTTCTTTCTTAGTCCCGTTACCCAGTCGCACTCCATTTGTTTCTGGTAATCGGCGGCAACTTCGGCTTTAATGTCTTCAAAATCCTTATTTGGGTATTGTGTGGGATGGGCAACATAATATTTACGTAAGGTATCATCATTGTCATCAATCCTGTCCCAGATCTTTGTCTGCGAGATATTGTAGAGCAGCAAGGCATCCTTATACTCATTCATGGCCAAAGAATAATCTGCTTTTCTGGCTTCGGGAGGAACAGATTCCAGTAATGCACGCTCATAGTTTTTTACTTCTTCAGTATAAGTGCTGTCGCTGTCCAGTCCAGCCTCTCTGGCATCCAGTACTTTGAGTTTAAAATCAATATAGATATTTAAAAAAGAAATTAAATCTGTAAGCGTTGGCTTAGCGTTATCAGGACGGTGTTTTTTATAGATCCATACAAATTCCTTCTGCGTAATTGGTTTCCCATTTATGACAGCAACGCTTTGTGCGACAGTACCGAAATAGAAAAAACAGAGAATAATAAGACAGTAGGTTTTTCTCACAAAAGTTTTACTATGGTATTTTTAAGGTATAAAAGTAACAAATTAAGACACTATAAAGGGATATTTAACTAATTTTAACACAAAAATTATTTCCCCAAAAACTCCTGATCAATGGGCGACCAACTCACTACGAGCGCAGCAGCACTAAGAATGTTTTTTACTGATGATATTTACCTGGTAGGGGGTGATGAGCAATTGGCCGTGGCGGAGCAGCCTGCTCCATCATTAATCCCGCCTCCCGCGCCATTACCAATCGTTGAGAAAGTGGTAATGCCTGTGTTAGAAATTGCGCCGGCGGCCAGCTTTAACTATCTGGGCAAAAACCAGAAAAACGTATTGATACTCGTTAAAGACGATCAGAACGATGTAAGTACAGAACGTGGGCGTGAATTGCTGAGGAACATAGTAAAGGCGCTGCAGCTTACTGCAAACGACTTTGCATTGTTAAATTATCATGCTTACCAGGACCAGCATTTTCCGGCATTGAAAGAATTTTTTGCCAGTAAGCTGGTGATGGCATTTGGTGTAACTCCTGTGCAGCTTGGGCTGGTGGAGCATCCCGCCAATACGATTGTTATGGAGGGGGCTGTACAGGTTGTGTTTTCACAGAACTTGGACATGCTTTCTGATAATCAGAATGAAAAGAAAGCTTTATGGGGAAGCATGAAAAAAATCCGGTTATGAGCAGACAATTAGTATTTGCCACCAATAATGCACACAAAACAGAAGAGGTAAAAAACTTACTTGCGGGGCAGTATGAGGTGCTTAATCTTGCAGCTATCGGCTGTACAACTGATATTCCTGAAACTGCAGACAGCTTTGCGGGAAACGCTTCTTTAAAGAGCCATTATGTAAACGATAATTATCAGCTGGACTGTTTTGCAGATGATAGCGGATTGGAAGTAGAGGCTTTAAATAACGAACCCGGTATATTTTCTGCAAGATATGCAGGAGGGCGCGGAGATCAGGCGAACTTACAATTGGTTTTACAAAAGCTGGAAGGTCAGCCGAACAGGAAAGCAAGATTCAGAACAGTAATTTCACTGCTAAGCAATGGGAAAGAATACTTTTTTGAGGGGGTTGTAAATGGTACGATACGGGAAATCCCGACCGGTACAGAGGGGTTTGGTTATGATCCTGTTTTTGAACCGGAAGGGTATACGCAGACCTTCGCTGAGATGAGCATGGAGCAGAAAAACCAGATCAGCCACCGTGCTATTGCCATGCGCAAACTCATTGCCTTTTTAAAAGAACAGGTGGATTAATATTTTTACAGCAGCAGGTTAGTTTTTAAATTTTACCGGCTGACTGATCAGCGAATCCACTTTTTTTAGCGTTCCGGGCATTGTCTTTTTTGCACTGTCAATTGCTGCAGGTATTTTTTTCTGCAGCTGTAATGAATCTGCAGTTTTTAGCAGCCCTTTGGCGGTAACTTTTGCAGGTAATGTGCCGAGTAGTTTTGCTGCACCAGCTTTTAAGGCTGCCTTAGGATCTTTGGTGCCGGGTTTAGCGGGAGCTTTGAGCTGAGTTTTCGCCGGTACATTTTTAGGTTTAGCTACTGCCCTTGGATTGGTAATGTCCCTTTTAGAACGCGGTCTTAACTCCGGCTTCCAGATAAAGCCCGTGAGCAGGACATCAGATTTGAGGTCTGCTACAGGTGTAGTTGCGCCTTCCACATCTTTTATCGGCACTACTTTATAAATTTCGTTTTTAGTGAATGTAATTTTGATCCTGCTGCTTACCGTCTGGTTCATTTTATCGTAGGCCTTACCATCTTCGGTTTTAGTGAAATATACACTTTCTGCATTTCCGTCAACATACATCCGGTCCAGATTACCTTCTTTGAAAAATCCGGTAATCATTTTCCCCTTGATCTGGTTAAACTTCGCAGAGTCGGTATCAACGTTTACCGCAAACGCATTACGGATAACTTGTACAGAGTTTACTTTTTTGTTCCTCAACTGTAAATAGATGGTGTCGCCTGTTTGCTGGGACCCTTGTGCCCAGATCATCGGATTACGGTACCATCGCAGGGTAGAATCGGCGCTGGTATAAAACAGCGAATCTGATTTTGCCTGCATATCAGATTTAAACACATTTACATGATGATAAGCTTTGATAATCCTTGTGCGTACGGTATCGAGCGGATTAAAAGGCAGGCTGTCTTTAACAGTGGTCTTTTTGGCTCCGGGTTTAATAGTAGCTTTAGCAGCTGCCGCAGCGTTTTTTGCCACTACAGGTAGTTTACCTTTAACATTGTCGATTTTCAGTGAATCTTTTTTCAGCTTGGATACGGCACCCTTCGCCAGGGAATCTGTTTTTTTAGCGGATGGTATTTTGAGCGTAGAATCGCCTTTTCCTGTGGTAATTTTAACAGTGCTGTCTTTATCCAGCTTGAGACTGTCCTTTGTCAGTTTCAGGCTATCCCTGGTTAAACTGTCTTTTGCAATCGGGATGACGGCTTTTGAAACATCTTTTGGCTTGTTTTTATCTTCAGGTTTTTTATCACCGGCTGGTTTTCCCGGTTTTAAGTCGCCTGGTTTACCTTCTGTTTCGCTGACAGGTTTTCCGGGAGGTTTTTTTCCGCCA
>Ga0247816_10000170_pt1 | contig 39299 bp, 30 predicted proteins | sample UWRJL209509C1_FD_179930 | JGI IMG/M metagenome (GOLD analysis project Ga0247816, IMG submission 179930) | Plant litter microbial communities from Arlington Agricultural Research Station in Wisconsin, United States - UWRJ-L209-509C-1 | ecosystem: Environmental > Terrestrial > Plant litter >...
CTGCGGGCAGGTTATAGCCATCGTCTGTAGGGATGGTAACCATTTCCGTCTTACCAATCGCAAATTTTGCAAAATCTGCCGATTTGCTGTCTGATATTTCTTTGATTACCTTACCTGTGTTGTCTACCAACGCCTGTTTTGGTGGTGTGCCCACATTGGAATAGGTAGTGATAAAATACTTTGCAGATGGCGATACCTGTACCTTGTGCGTATATGCACCAAAAGTCAGTCGCTTAAGTCCTTTCCCATTATAGTTAACACGGTACAGGTCAGTCTGCGTAGAGGCGTCTTTGCGGGCCATAAAGTATACAACCTTATTTTTCTCATCGATGTTAAGCAAGTCCGTCACCTGCCATTTGCCGCTGGTCAACGGGTTCACCAGTTTTCCGTCCAATGTATACAGGTAATAGTGTGCCCATCCTGTTCTATCGCTTTTAAGGATATAGTGTTTTTTATCTTCGAGGTAGGTAATACGGCCATCAAAATCCAGGTCTACCCATGATTTTTGTTTCTCGTCATAAATCTCCTTTTTAGCACCCGTTTCCGGTTTTACCGCATAAAATTTCAGGTTGTCCTGGCCACGGTTCATCCATTGTACCATCATACTGCTGCCATCAAAGCTCCAGTATGGTGTACCAAAATACTGATCGTCTTTTTCGTTAAAGTCGGCCCATACAATCTTACCGCCAGCGGCAGGAACAAAACCGAATTTAACTTCAGGGTTGGGGTCACCAGCTTTTGGATAACGTGTTTTTTCTGTGTAACCATGCTGCCCGGTAGAACCGTTTATTGGGAACATAGGCACCTTGGTATCATCAAAACGCATAAAAGCAAGGTGTTTGCTGTCCGGTGCCCACCAGAATGCCTTGTATTTGGTTGGGCGCCCCAGCAATTCTTCAAAATATACCCATGAAGAATAACCGTTATAGATTACGTCAGTTGCGTCTGTAGTATATCTTATTTCTTTTCCTGTAGCCACATCCACTGCATACAGATCATTGTTACGTGTGAAAGCCACGTACTTGCCATCAGGAGACAGTGTGGGGTTCTTTTCTTCAGCAGCATCGTTGGTTAAACGTTTAGGTTGCTGTTTTCCATATTGGATAAATACATCGCTGTCTTTTACAGATACTTCTACATTACTTTTTGGGGGTGGGGTATAAGATTTGCGTTCGCCGGAGTTAATATCAACGGTGAACAGCTCCTTAGTCGCAGTATTCATTTCAATATAATGACTGTCGTCGCTCCAGCCCGAAATAGCACCCATTGGTTTGGTCAATGAAGGCACGGTGCCAGTGGTTTGTTGAAAAGTGAGTCGCTGCTGCTGGGCCGTTGCCACAAAACTAAAGAATAATCCGGCTGCAGTAAGGCCGAGTAGTAAAGGTTGCTTCATAAAGTTTAAAAATTAAAGGCGCCTGGGTAGAGGCGCCTTTGTATTGAAGTATAATATCTTGTATTAGATCGTCCAGTTCCAGCCAAACTCGTCGGCGATTACGCCATAACGTATTTCATTCAGCTTTTTCGCAATGCCTGTAGACACCGTACGTGTTGCAGGATCACTAAGCGGATAGGCTTTGCCTTCATAATTCATCTCATAAATCTGGGTTACCGTTGCGGCAGTACCTACCGCAAAAGCTTCAGTGAGATTTCCGCTTTCTATCAGCCGCAACACCTCGCTGATCTCAATCCTTCTCTCTTCCACTTCATAACCCATGCTTTTGGCCAGAAGGATAATGGTATCCCTGGTTACACCATCTAGAATGGTTTCACGCACCTCAGGTGTTAGTATTTTTCCATCAACTACAAACATCAGGTTGGCAGCACCAGATTCTTCCACATAGCGGTGTTCTTTCGCGTCTGTCCAGATTAGCTGGTCAAATCCTTCTTCCTGTGCTTTGGCAGTAGGCAGCATGGCCATTGAATAGTTCCCTGCAGTTTTTGCAGCACCTACACCACCATCCACAGAACGTGTGTAATGTGTTTCTATTTTAACTTTAAGGGGCTTGCTGTAATAAGGAGCGCTGGGGCCGGCCAGGATTACAAATTTATACGATGATGATGGTCTTACACCCAAAAATGGGTCAACCGCAAACATCACAGGTCTTAGATATAACGAGTAGTTTTCTGCGTCAGGAACCCATGCCCTGTCAATGTCAATCAACGCAGCAATACCTTGCATAAAAAGTTCTTCCGGAACAGCTGCCATTGACATACGTGCCGCAGATTTATTAAAACGTGCAAAGTTTTTGTCCGCCCTGAATACGCTTACACTTCCGTCAGCCTGTTTGTAGGCTTTTAATCCTTCAAAAATAGCCTGCCCATAATGTAGTGCAGAAATTGCCGGGCTCATTGGGATCGGGCCATAAGGCAGGATCTCCAGGTTTTTCCATTCTCCGTCTTCATAATCAGCTACAAACATGTGGTCAGTAAAGACTTTTCCAAATGGCATGTCAGCGATATCTGTTTCAGCCAGTCTGGAATGACCAGCTTTTGTTGTTTTTATGGTTAGTGTCTCTATCACGGTCTGGTATTTTGTTGAATTCAAAATTAGGAAAAAATTACTGTAAGCACCAGTTTAATTTCCATTTGTGTCTGTTGGTTCCGGCTGTGGGGAAAGCTGTTAGCTTTCATTGGTTTTTATGTGTGCAGTGTTTTCAAGACACCAAGCACCCATGATTTTCCCCATTCTTCCAGCTGCGTTTCCGTCCATAAAAAGGGGTAGAAAATCCTTTTCTGAAAGCGCGGGGGCAGGTATTTCTGCCAGTTGGTACCTCCGGTAGCGGCAATATCAACCGGGTCGCGTTCCAGGTACCTCACGGCAGATTTGTAGTGCGACAGCGGCCATTCTACATTTACAAAAAGGTCCATTTTTCTCAGTTCTCCTGCCAGTGGGCCCACATCTTGTCCTTCTGCTTCCAGTTTATGGTACAAGGCCGCAAAGTTACTGTGCTCGCGGGCCTTGATCAGGGCAAGGAATTCGGCGGCATACTTGGCAATAAACTGTTTTAATGTGAGCGTCTGTTTTCCGCTGGCCAGTTCTGTAGCACCAAATTTCCAGTAGATGTGTTCAAATTTTTCTTCAATGGTTGCATTGGCGAGCTCTTCACGTTTGCTTTTGTCTACCAAACGCGAAAAATCGGTTGCGCAGATCTCTATCATACGGTACTGGCCCGACTGGAAACCACTGGCCGGTAGCAACGACATGCGGAATTTCAGAAATTGTTCTTTCTCCATGCCGTTAACCATTACTTCAAAAGAACTAACCAGCGCGTTAAAATAGGCGTTGATCCTTTTCACCCTGTCGGTAAAAAACTTTGCAGTTAACGCGGGGTGTTCAGCTATCTGACGGCACTCATGCAGGCTAAGCTTGAAATAAAGCTCGGTAATCTGATGGTACATGATGAAGATTTCTTCATCAGGAAATGGTGTTTTGGGACTCTGAAGGCTCAGCAGCGTATCGAGATGGATATAGTCCCAATAGGTTAAAAAATCTGCATACAGCAATCCGTCCAGGTATGCTGCCATATCCTGTCCCATTGCTGCGTATTTTTCCTGGAGTTTATCCAGTTTGTCTTTAATTTCGGGTGTTAAATCCATTGATTATTAGTAGAGAACTCTGAATTTGATGGTGTGTTCAATCTTTTTCAGTGCTTTAAAAACGTCTTTATCGTATTCCGCATTGATATCTGTAATGGCATATCCAATTGTTGCATTGGTCATCAGGAACTGACCCACAATATTAATGCTATGATTTGCAAAAACAGTATTGATCTGGGCCATAATCCCCGGTACGTTATGGTGTACGTGGATTAAGCGGTGGCTCTGGTTAAACCGTGGCAGCTGCAGGTTAGGGAAGTTACTGCTTAGGTAGGTAGTACCTGTATTCATAAAATCCATCATCCTTTTCGGAATAAAATTGGCATTCCTTGGGTTATGTTTTGGATCTTCAAAGATCACAATGCCCATATCCGTGCAGGTCTCCATATCCAGGTTATTCTTTGCGTTGCCCATATAACCTACGGTTTTCAGTTTTACCGCCAGTTTAAGTTTTTCCGGATCCATCTTTTCGCCTTCCGCCATCAGTACCATATGTACATCTTTTACGTATTTTTCTTCGAAAGAGCTTTTGTGGCGGATAGAAAAACCATCTTTTTTTAAAAGACTTAGGCTTTCTGCCGGAACTTCACCAATTACGAGGCATAAAATCCTGTTCTTTGGGTATGAAATCGCCCTTGGCAGGTTATTCACATAAAGGAATTCGTCAAAGCTTGGAGTAACGTGATCGGCCCTGCTCACAATGCTTTCCCTCGAAATATTTTCTGTAAAGGCGAAGAACTTTTTGATCATGCCGCTTTCACGCAATTGAAAATCTGAATAACCGTCACCTATCCCATAAAGATCGCCCTCCAGGTTCAGCTGCTGCATCAGTTTTACCTTGCCGCCTTCTTCACTTAGTGGATTGGCATGGTCGTAATCTATTATTTTGCCATCGCCTGTAGTAACAAAGGTATTGGCGTAAATATTTTCCTTTTTAATATGGTACTGGCTTACCACGGGTGTAATAAACTCTTTAAATCCGCCCGAAACAATTAACACCTGGTCGGCATGTTTTTTAAAGAACGCAGCATTACGCGAAAAAGAGCTGGAAACCTTCTTTTTCAGTCGGGTAATCAACTGTTTTAAATGATCTTCAGAAGCTTCAAGCAATTTTACGCGCTGGGCAAGACTTTCACTGAATGACAGTTTCCCTTCCATTGCCAGATTGGTGAGGTCTTCAATCTTTTTGAAGATCGCTTCCTTATCCGGATGTTTCTTAAGGGAAATTCGTGCAAGCTCATCTAAAGCTTCCACCTGGGTAAAGGTACTGTCGAAATCAATGATATAAATGTTCTTCTGCTTCATCTTAATTTTTTGTTAAACCTGCACATATTTCCATGATGCTCTGGTGCAGGGGCTTAAAGGTAATACCTGTTGTTTTTATTATTTTTTCGTTACTGTATAAACTTACGTTGAGACTGCTTCTTGCGGCATCACTGGTCAGTGCCGCTTTTTTACCTGTAAAAAACGAAGCAAGTTTTGCCATACGCCAGGCCGCGCCCATCATCCAGGGTTTGGCTTCTTTAGCAGGTGCCTTTATATTAAAACCGGCCGCAATTTCTGAAAAAAACTGCTGATAATGGTAATTCTCTGCCGAGATTGTAAATCTCTCCCCCTTCACATCGCTGTCCATCAGCAGGATCATTCCTTTGGCCACATCCTCAACAGCTACAATTCCTGTTGCCCCCCGGGTGTAATAACCAAGGCCTTCCTTCACCAGTTTAAATATAGCGCCACTTCCTTTGAAGCCGGCATTTATGCCGATAATAACAGAGGGATTGACAATTACTGCTTCAAGGCCTTCGGCAATGCTGCGCCATACTTCCATTTCGCCTTCATATTTGGAAATGGCATAGGAATGAACCCTTGAATCGTATTCCCAATAGTCGTCTTCTGTAATCTGTTTTCCTTTTTTTGGTTCTCCAAGCGCGGCCACAGAGCTCACATGGAGCAGTCTTGCGCCTGTATTCACACAAAGGTTCGCAACATTGCTGGTCCCTTCAATGTTCACCTTCAGGAGTTCTGTTTTGTCTTTGGGATCAAATGAAACAAGTGCCGCGCAATGATAAACCTGGGTTATACCTTCAAAGGCATCTTCCAATGTGGCCAGGTCGTTAATGTCTGCCACGAACCATTCTATTAGTGCATTACCAGCCAGCAGAGCTGGAATTTCAGTGCTTTCCCGTTTCAGCGCCCGTATTTTTTTCCCCTGTCGCGTAAGCTGAAAAACGAGCTCTGATCCTAAAAAACCTGTGGCGCCGGTAACTAAAATCATTGGATTTCTTTTAATATGTGCTCTCAAAAATAGATATTTGACAGCATACATTATATCAATTATGTCATTATCCGATTTTTTCTCCCCGCTGATTACAGAAAAGTTCAGCCCTAAAGACGGCTTTTATACCAGTCAGCTGGGATTAAAGGCAACTTTTTACACGCAGAACTTTCCTGAACTTGGCGGTAATGAGTATGATCTTGCCATAGTTGGTGTAAAAGACGACCGTGCTTCAGTAAACAATAATGGCTGTTCGCTTGGGCCCGATTATTTCAGGGAACAGTTTTATCTGTTGCATGAAGGTGCTTTCAGCAGCAGAATTATCGATCTGGGGAATATCAAAGCCGGCGCGCAGATTTCTGATACTTATATAGCGCTTAAAACTGTAGTAACGGAACTGATCAAACTCAATATCATCCCGATAATTATCGGCGGGGGCCAGGACCTTACTTATGCGCAATATATGGCTTACGAAAAGCTGGAGCAGAAAGTAGACCTGGTAGTGGTAGACAACAAATTTGACCTGGATGAGGTGCTGGATGATGAAGGCAGTATAGTAACCCACTCCAATAGTTACCTGAACAAGATTTTTCTGCACCATCCCAATTACCTCTTCAATTTTAGTAATGTAGGATACCAGACTTACTTTGTTAACCAGGATAGCCTGAAGGTGATGAACAAGCTATATTTTGATGTACACCGCCTGGGCGAATTCCTGACGGATATCAGTTCGGTTGAACCGGTGATGCGCAATGCTAATATGGTCAGTTTTGATATATCGGCCATCCGCTCATCTGATGCCCCGGCTAATGGAAATGCCAGCCCAAATGGCTTTTATGGCGAACAGGCCTGTAAGATTACACATTACGCGGGGCTAAATGATAAACTTACGTCTATCGGTTTTTACGAATTTAACCCTGCATTTGATAACAGCAGTCAGACTGCCATGCTCCTGGCGCAAATGGTTTGGTATTTTGTTGACGGATATTATAACCGGAAAAAAGACTTCCCTTTAAACCCTAAATCCCAATACCTCATTTACCGCGCCAGTCTCAATGATGGCACAGGCGATATGCTCTTTGTAAAAAGCAAAAAATCTGACCGCTGGTGGATGCAGGTGCCCTATCCCACAGGGATGTCTAAGAATGAAAGGTACCACCTGGTGCCATGCCGTTACGAAGATTATACCACCGCTGTAAACGGCGAAATGCCTGATCTATGGTGGCGTACCTATCAGAAGTTGCTGTAAATCGACATTCCTGTCCTGATTTTAATTTTATATTTTGTTTAATAGAGAATTGTTGTCTATATTCGTGTACGTACACGAAACGTATATCTATTTCTCATTTTAAATGTGCTGTATGCATCACTATGAACAATAAACTTATAAAGATTATCAATGGCCGTTTGATCACTCCTTACCGTGTGATCAGCGCCGGGACCATCCTGATAAAAAATAACCAGATAGAAGAGGTAAATGAAAGTGAAATAGACGCCCCTGGGGCAGAGGTGATTGATGCGGCCGGGAATTATGTTTCGCCAGGATTTATTGATATCCATGTGCATGGAGGCGGTGGACACGACTTTATGGATGGCACAGAAGATGCTTTCCTGGCCATCGCGCAAATACATGCGCAATATGGCACAACAGCGATGGTTCCTACCACGCTAACGTCGGGTAAGGAGGAATTGCTGAAAACGCTCGATCTGTATGTGTCGGCAAATCCAAAAAATACCATGGGCGCACAATTCCTGGGTATGCATCTCGAAGGACCATACTTTGCACAAAGCCAGCGAGGGGCACAGGATCCCAGGTACATCAGGGATCCTGATGTGAACGAATACACTGAGATTATTGCCTATTCTGATGTTATTGCGCGCTGGAGCGCGGCACCGGAGCTAAAAGGGGCCATAGATTTTGGCAAATATCTCCTGTCTAAAGGTATCCTGCCCGCACTTGCGCATACGGATGCCAATTATGACGAGGTGGTTGAGGCCTTCGAAAACGGTTATACACTGGCTACACACTTATATTCTGGGATGTCTGGCGTGCACAGGCGAAATGCCTATCGTTACGCGGGTGTAATTGAAAGTGCTTTTTTGATTGATGCCATGGATGTGGAGATCATTGCGGATGGTATCCACCTGCCTGCGCCACTGCTGAAACTGGTTTATAAAATTAAAGGGGCCGACCGGATAGCCTTAATTACCGATGCAATGCGAGGCGCAGGAATGCCCGAAGGGGAGAGTGTGTTGGGTAACAAAGATACAGGAATAAAGGTGATTGTAGAGGATGGTGTGGCAAAAATGCCCGATCGCTCTTCTTTTGCCGGCAGCGTGGCGACTACAGACAGACTGGTGAGGAATATGATAAATATGGCAGAAGTCCCGGTGGTGGAAGCAGTGAGGATGATGACCAAAACCCCGGCAACAATAATGAATGTGGCGGATCGCAAAGGGTCCCTTGTTGAGGGGATGGATGCAGACATCGTCATTTTTGATGAGCAGGTCAATATCAAAATGACAATGATCGGCGGAAAGGTAGTTTACGCTACGATAAACAATTAGAAAAAAACGCTAAAACGATAGATATGCAAGAACTGGTAAAAGATAAACTAATGATAAAGGCAGAGGAAAGCAGGGCACTGATGGGTAAACTGGCTGCTGCTTCGGTGGCCACAAAAATAAATAGCCTGCTTGAGGTAAAACCAGTCATCAATATCATTTTCGCCGCCGCGCCCTCACAGAACGAGTTCCTGGAAAACCTGCTGCAGGCAAATATAGACTGGAGCAGGATCAATGCTTTTCATATGGATGAATACCTCGGGCTAGATGCTGTGGCACCACAGGGTTTTGGAAATTTTCTTCGTGAGCGACTGTTTGATAAGGTAGCTTTCAGGGAGGTCCATTTCCTGAATGGAAATGCAGAAGATCCTGCAGGTGAATGTATACGGTATGCGGAACTGCTTGAAATGAACCCGGTAGACCTGGTATGTATGGGCATCGGCGAAAATACACACCTTGCATTTAATGATCCGCACGTAGCCGATTTTAATGATAGTGCTTTGGTAAAAGTGGTAGATCTGGACCTTGAATGCCGCGTGCAGCAGGTAAATGATGGTTGCTTTGAGGCACTTGAGGATGTGCCCACACATGCGCTCACGCTAACTATACCGGCACTGCTCAGGGCTGCTCATATTTTTGCTATGGTACCCGGTGAGAAAAAAGCAACCGCGGTTTACCATACGTTAAACGCAGATATTTCTGAAAAATACCCTTCAACCATCTTGCGGAAACATCCCAATGCCGTCCTTTTTGTGGATGATAAAAGCAGTGTACAAATTTTAAACTAACCAATCATGACCTCCTAAAAACCAAAACTATGCACCCAAACAAATTCCTGTTCTGCTGTTGTTTCCTGTTTATTTTGTTCTTTAACGGGTTATCGGCGCAGCCACTGACTTCCACCCCTGCTGAATTCCCTGTACGGGGTTTTCACCTCGACCTCCGTATTCAGGTTATGAAAATGACGGCGGTAAAAAAATTGGTAACTAAACTCAAAGAAGCTGGTATGAATACGCTGATTATGGAATATGAAGCCACCTTTCCATTTGAAAAACACCCATTGATTGCCAGCAGGTATGCGTATACCAAAGAGGAGATTAAGGACCTGGTAAGTTTTTGTGGTCAGCAGGGAATAGACGTAATCCCCTTGCAGCAAAGTTTCGGGCATGTTGAATATGTGCTGCGCAATAGCCGCTATGCCGGGCAAAGGGAAGACAACAAAGACTTTGCGCAGGTTTGCCCTTCTAAAGAAGCTGAGAATGTAGCATTGTTTACCGACCTGTTTACTGAAATGGCTGCCGCTCATCCTTCAAAGTATATTCATATCGGTGCAGATGAAACACGCTTGCTTGGACATTGTCCTATATGTAAAGCGAGGGTAGAAAAAGAAGGTGTGTCTAAATTGTATGGAGAACACATTAAACTCATGTGCGACATTGTTATTAAATTGGGTAAGATCCCGCTGATGTGGGCAGATATTGCACTTAAATATCCTGACGCCCTGCAATATCTTCCAAAACAGGTTGTTTTTGTAGACTGGAATTATGGTTGGAAACTGGACAGGTTCGGTGACCACGAAAAACTGATGAAAAGTGGTTTTGAAATTTGGGGTGCAGCCGCGCTTAGAAGTAGCCCTGACAACTATAACCTTACCGTTTGGCAGAAACACTTTGAGAATATCAGGGATTTCCTGCCCGCTGCAAGGAAACTTGGCTATAAAGGAATGATCATGACTTCCTGGTCCACATCTGGTATTTATTCGCCTTCATTTGAATCTGCCTACGACCTGGTGGACCTTTATGCGGTACGACGGGTATACCCAATTACAGCTTTCAATATGTTAACGGATGCTTTTCTGGAAAGTATGCACACCACCAAAGCACTTGATATAGATAATTTTGTGGTTAATTACGGTGTCCGGAACTATGGTTTTGATAAAACCAGTGCCCTTGCCTTCTGGAAGGCATTAAAAGCGGCGCCATACGAGGTAGGTACAGGGAAAGTGATTGGGCCGCTTTCTTTACAACAACTGGCAGACAGCGCAGCGGCATCGGCAGCAACAATACGCTCCCTCATGCCTAAAAAGAATAAAGCTGAATATGAACACTATATATTGATGGCCGATACACGCATGCAGTACCTGAACTTCCAAATGTTGGAGAAAGAGGCAAATGGCAAAGATTTCCGCCCTGCTCAGATTCCTGCGGTTACCCGTCAACTCGCCGCCATTATTGAAAGTACCAAGGCCATCAACCAGCGTTATATTGAACTGAATAAAGACGTGTTTTATCCCTCAGAGCTTGAACTGGATAATGAAAGCCGGTTGTTAAAGGTGCAGATGTTGTACGATCGCTTATCGAAGACGAGATAACTGTCCCTGTTTTTTGGTCATGCTGATGCAGGATATTTGTTATCTTGAGCGTCGCAACCCAATTCGGTTGCTTATACTTACAGCCAGAAATATAGTAAAGAAAGAAGGATGAAGAAAGACAGTCATATTGCATTGACAGGTGTAAAGGAAATCGCAAGGCGGGCCAAAGTATCTATCGGAACTGTTGACAGGGTGATCCATAACAGGACAGGGGTTTCTGAAAAGACAAGGGAACTGGTACAGGGTATTGTCAAAGAGCTCGACTACCAGCCCAACATCCTTGCCCGGCGCCTGGCTACAAAGAAATTGCTGCACTTTGCCATACTTATACCGGAAATTTCTGATGAAACTGAATTCTGGATAGCACCATTAAACGGTATAGAAAAGGCAGAATTGGAAATCAGGTCCTATGGTGTTAAAATAGAGAAATTCTTTTTTGATCAGAATGACAGAAGTACTTTTGTGAGTCAGACCAAAAAGATTTTAAAGTCTGAAATAGACGGTGTCCTTCTGGCGCCGTCTTTTATTGAAGAATCTATTGCCTTCACTACCGCCTGCCGTACAAAGGGTATTCCATATGTGCTTTTCAATTCAGATATCCCTAATCACGACAGCCTATGTTATATCGGCCCCGAGCTGTTTCATAGCGGTTACCTCGCAGCGCGTCTTGCAAATTATGCCTTAAGGGACAGCGGCAAAATTTTGGTAGTGAATATCTCAAGGGATATTGATAACCAGCATCACCTGCTCAGAAAGGAAGAAGGGTTCCGTGCATATTTTAAGGATCATGCAACAAATATAGAGATCATTAAAACCGATATCAGGCAAACTGATTATGAGTCTATTGCTATGGAACTAACTTTACTTTTTAAACAACATACTAACCTTAAAGCTGTATTTGTAACAAATTCAAGGGTATTTTCTGTTGCACGTTTTCTTGAGGTGTCAAAGGAAAAAGAGCTGCTGTTAATCGGGTTTGATTTCCTTGACGAAAATATCAAATACCTTAAAAACGGAATTATTGATTTTCTTATCTGTCAGAAACCGCAGGAGCAAGGGTACCGGGGAATTATGGCACTTTATCAACACCTCATTTTAAATGAAAAGATTGATAAAGCTTATTTTATGCCCATAGACATTATTAGCAAAGAAAATTACTTGTTTTACCGTAACTAATTTGAATTTGTTTCTTTTTAGTTCAGCTATAGCGCGATTATTTGTAATAAATCTATAATTTGATAGTTTAACTGGTGTATTTATAAAGGTAGATCTTTGCCGTATTGCCCAATTAATAGCTGGGGAATAAATATTGCTGCCTATTGTCCCCATATTAGTACCTTTAAATGTTAAAATGCAATAAAAACTAAAAAAAATCTTTTATTTTTTGCGACAATAACAATAAATGCATACATTCGGGTACGTACACGAAAACGCTCTGTTAGAATTTGCCAGCATCTTGAACCGTTTATTATAAATAAGCGAAAGAAAAAATTTTCAAAGACACAAAAGGGAAGAATATTTTAAAAGGGGTTTACTGGTAATTAACGGGTACGTACACGATATGTAAAATGTAACATTGCAACTAACTTATATAATCAATAACTATGTCAGTGAACATCAAGAAAAAAATTATAGCAGTTGAAGTAGGTTCCCTCACGCCGGGGGAAGTGACGGTGTCTATGCTGATTATCGGACTGCTGTTTTTTATTTTCGGATTTGTTACCTGGATCAACTCTATTTTAATCCCTTATTTTAAAATTGCCTGCGAGCTCAGCAATTTTCAATCTTATCTGGTTGCCTTCGCTTTCTATATTTCCTATTTTATTATGTCTGTACCGTCTTCTTTTTTGTTAAAGCGGATTGGATTCAAAAAGGGAATTATGTTGGGCCTATGGGTAATGGCCGCAGGGGCGCTGATTTTTGTCCCTGCAGCACTCAACAGAACCTACTGGGTTTTTCTACTTGGCCTGTTTACCATAGGAACAGGACTGGCTGTGCTGCAATCTGCCGCCAATCCATATGTTACCATTCTAGGTGCAAAAAATAAAGCTGCCCGGCGGATCAGTATCATGGGCATTTGCAATAAGGCGGCAGGAATTCTTGCACCCCTGCTTTTTGCCAGTGTAGTACTTAAAGTAACCGATAGCGAACTTTTCAGGCAACTGCCGCTCATGACAGAACTGCAAAAAGACACTGCGCTGGATGAATTGATCAGACGGGTGATTTATCCCTACGCATTTATGGCAGCGCTGCTGTTTACCATTGGGCTGTTCATCAGGTTTTCTCCCCTGCCCGAAATAGATACGGAACAGGAAAGTGCCGAGATCGCCACTGCCAATGCCAATAAAACGCATATTTTTCATTTTCCTCACCTCATGCTTGGCGCGCTGGCTATCTTCCTCCACGTAGGCACACAGGTGATTGCAATTGATACCATTATCGGTTATGCCAACTCGATGAATATCGAACTGATGGAAGCCAAAATTTTCCCGTCCTATACCCTGTTCGCTACAATCAGTGGTTATATTTTAGGCATCATCTGTATCCCGCGGTACATCAACCAGGTGAATGCATTGCGATTCTGTACAGTACTTGGCACAGTTCTCACCCTGCTCATTATTTTTTCACATGGGGAAGTGAGACTGCTGGGCCACGTGGCAGACATATCTATATGGTTCGTGGTGCTGCTGGGTTTCGCAAATTCAATGGTCTGGGCCGGAATATGGCCTCTGGCTTTGAACAACCTGGGCCGGTTTACCAAATTAGGGGCGTCCATCATGATTATGGGACTCTGCGGCAGTGCAATTTTGCCGCTCGCTTATGGGCATTTTGCCGATCTGCTTAACGTGAGGGAGGCCTATTGGGTGCTTTTCCCTTGTTACCTCTACCTCATTTTTTATGCCTTTTATGGCTACCAGATCCGGAACTGGTGGTCTCAATACAGCTAATATTTAACCTGCTAAACTCTTATCCCATGACATAAACTTATACTATTCCATGCAGCCAGGAAACAAAGAGGAAGATGCTAGTAACATCTTCCCCATCAAGTTCCAATCTCTAAACCGGGCGACTATGCATCTCCTGAGAAATCACAGATTGTTCACTTATAACCGCAAAGCTATGAAAAAACAACCACCTCATAGTACATCTTTTTTTTGGCGCCAGCGCATTGCCGCTGTAGCCATACTTTCTTTTGTCATCATGGTTACGGGCACTCTATCTGCCACGGCAACCGAAACGCCGAAAGGCGCCAAAACCTTAAACCAGGTTAAAAATATCACTGTTAAAGGTACAGTTAAGGATGAAAAGGGAGAAACACTTCCCGGCGTCAGCGTTTCCATCGCCGGCACAAAGTTAGGTACGGTAACCAATAATGATGGTGTTTACGAATTGAATGCCCCGGAAGATGGTACACTGGTATTTTCCTATATCGGCTTTCTCCCTCAGAATGTGAGCATTGATGCACGTAAAAGTATCAATGTCACACTGAAACTAAGCCAGCTGGGAAAAGACCTCAACGAAGTAGTGGTAGTGGGTTACGGTACACAAAAACGGTCTGACATTACAGGCTCAGTTACTTCGGTACCAAAAGAGCGTTTGTCATCTTTACCCGTTACCAATGTGCTACAGGCCATTGAAGGAACAACGGCAGGTCTTAACGTTACCCAGGGTTCTGCAGTTCCGGGAAGCTCACCAAGTGTGCAGCTCAGGGGTGTGAATTCGATCAATGCCAGTACTTCACCATTGGTGGTGGTAGACGGTGTACCTTTCAGTAACCTTGGCGGATCCCTCAATGATATCAATCCAAATGATATCGAGTCGATGGAAATCCTTAAAGATGCCTCAGCAGTGGCTATTTATGGTACCAGGGGCTCAAGTGGTGTAATTCTGATTACCACCAAGCGTGGTAAAACCGGCAAACCCACCATCCGCTACAGTGCTTATGCAGGACCAGAAATTTTGAACAAAACACTCAGTCCTTTAACTGGTGAGCAGTATGTACAAAAATACCTGGATTATTCTGTTCAGAAATCACTGGTGCCTAACAATCCGCCTGTTCCCAACCAGTACGAAATTGCAAATTATAACGCCGGCAAAACTACTGATTGGATGGCTGAAGTTACGCAGTCGGGTTTTATACAAGACCACAACCTGAGTATCTCTGGAGGAACAGATAACGTAAAATACTTTATTTCAGGCGAGTACCAGAAGCAAAAAGGTGTGGTAAAAGGTTACCAGTATCACCGTGCATCTTTCAGATCTAACCTTGATGCAAAAGTTACCGACTGGCTAAGCGTGGGTACCTCAATATTTTTTGCTGATAATAATACTGACGGAGGTACCGCAAACTATAGTCTGGCCATGCAGATGAGCCCTTACGGTCAGGAATTTGACGCCAAAGGCGCTTATCAGATTTTCCCGATGTTCTCAGAAACTGTATATAAAAACCCAATGCTGGGCCTTAATATGGATGTGCTGAACCGTAACAAAAACCTCAACGGAACAGGTTATGTTGAAGTTAGGCCAGCGTTTATCCCGGGGCTTAAATTCAGGGTTAATGCCAACTATACTTACCTTCCAACCCGCTTCGATACGTATAGCGGTACAAATACCGGCAATACCATTGGTGGTACTGCTATAGTGAACAACTCAGAAACTAACAGCTGGCTGGTAGAAAATATCCTTTCGTATGACAGAAACTGGGGCAAACACCACCTGGACTTCACGGCCCTCTACAGTGCCCAGGAGAAAAAATATACTGAAGCCAACATCACCGGAAGTACTTTTGTAAATGACGGCTTATCTTATAATAATGTAAATGCTGCGGGCGTAATATCTGCTTCTACATATTTTAGCCGCGAAGCCCTGCTATCACAGATGGGAAGGATCAATTACTCTTTTGCAAGCAAATATTTGCTGACTTTAACTGCCAGAAGGGATGGATATTCTGCATTTGGCGCAGCTACTGATAAATATGGTGTATTCCCTTCAGTAGCCTTGGGATGGAATATCTCACAGGAAGGTTTCATGAAAAATATCAAGGCTATTGATAACCTTAAATTGCGTGCATCTTATGGTAAAACCGGTAACCAGGCCGTTGGTGTTTACCAAACCCTCACCACGCAGGGCATTACCAAATATATCTATAGCGGTGTAACTACCGTAGGTTTGCTATCCAGCGGTCTAAACGTAAACGGTGTGCTCGGCAATGTAAACCTGAACTGGGAAAGTACCACAGGCACAAATATAGGTGTTGACTATTCCCTGCTAAACAGCCGTATCAGTGGAACTGTAGAGGTTTATAAAACCACTACTAAAGATTTACTGCTGAAACGTAACCTTCCTGCAATCAGTGGATACCCAAGTGTATTTGATAATCTGGGCAGTGTGAGCAATAAAGGAGTTGAAGTAACACTCACAACGGTAAATGTGAAAAAGAACAATTTCTCCTGGTCAACAAATTTCAATTTTTCCCTTACCCGCAATAAAGTCCTTTCACTTTATGGGGATAATAAAGATGATATAGGTAACAAGTGGTTCATCGGCAAATCGCTTTTTGCTATTTATGATTACAAACTTGCGGGTGTGTGGCAAGTTGGAGAAGATGCTTCTAAAGTGGATCCTGGCGCTAAACCAGGCGACCTTAAATTTACCGATGTAAATGGTGACGGAAAAATCACTGAAGCGGATAAAGTTTACCAGGGAAGCAGTTTGCCGAAATGGACAGGGGGGATGATCAATAACTTCAGGTATAAAAACCTTAGTCTGAGTATATTCCTGCAGACTTCACAAGGATCGATGATCAACAACCCAACACTTAACTTTCAGGATTATGCCGGTCGTGTAAACGTACCACAGGAAGTAGGGTACTGGACCGCCGAAAACCAAAGCCAGACACGCCCTTCTTTGAGCTTTACCAATGCCCGCTTGTATGCTTATCCTGTGAAACAGAATTTTACCCGTATAAAGGATGTTACGGTAAGTTATTCGTTCTCTCAGCGCATGCTGGACAAAATGAAAATCGGTGGCCTAACTGCCTATGTAAGCGGACGCAACCTGTACACCTTTACCAACTGGGTTGGATTGGATCCTGAGCTTAAAGTAAACAGCAACCAGGCAGGCGTGGCCAATGCCAACTTGAGTTACGGAATTTATCCTCAGGTTTCTTCCTGTGTTTTAGGTATCAACGTCAGCCTCCGCTAACCTGCTTAACCATGGATCACAACGTTTTGTAGTTTCAACATGAAAAAAAATAGAATTAAGATGAAATCATATCAACTCTTTATACTCGCCCTGCTGATGTCGACGGCCTTTTTCTCTTGTAAGAAAAGTTTCCTTGACGAAAAATCTGATTCAGCTTATGCGCCAGAGAATACATTAAAAGATTCTGTAGGTCTCGAAGCTGGTATCGCCGGGCTTCAGGAATCTGTGCGTGAGCAATATACCATGCAATCAACCCAGTCGCTGCTCTGTATCTTTCAGGTAGGTACCGATGCGGCAATTGGTGGCAACGGAAACGGTGAGGAAATCCCTTATCATAATTACAATACTTTAAATTCACAGGATCCTGCAGCACTATATTACTGGACCTGGGCGTACAGGGTAATCACAAATTCAAACCAGATTATCAGGGGTGCCTCTGATGCCTCTACACCACTTTCTGCTGCCGGGCGTAACGGATTTCTGGCAGAAGCAAGGTTCTTCAGGGCCTACGCTTATCATTTCCTTGTTACATTATGGGGTCCGGTACCACTGGTCGATAAGCCCTTAGATGAACCTAAAACAGATTTCACGCGTGCTACGGTAGACGAGCTCAATACATTTATCAATGACGACCTCGTTTTTGCAGCTGCAAACCTGCCGGCTATTGATGCCGTTAAAAAGGCAGGCCGTATCAGTAAAGAAGCTGCACAGCAGTTATTGGGTGAGGTATACCTGCGGGAGGGCAAAGCTGATCTTGCAGAAACTCAATTGAAAAATGTGATCAGCAGTGGCAAATTTTCTATCACAACTGCCCGTTACGGAATTAAAAAGGACCAGGCCGGGGATGCTTTTTCTGATATGTTTCTCTATGGAAACCAACGTTACAGACAGGGTAACCGCGAAGCGATATGGGTTCAGGAACAGGAATATAACATTGCAGGTGGATCTTCTAGTTTCGACCAGCACAGGCGTGTATGGGTGCCAGCATATTATCAGGTTGCCGGATTGGTTATCTGCGACTCACTTGGAGGACGGGGATTGGGACGTATGCGCCTAAGCCCATGGGTAATTAATGGTTTATATAAAGGTACCGACATGCGGAACTCAAAATATAACCTCCACCGCGACTTTTTCTATAATGATCCAACCAGCACAAAATTTGGCCAGAAAGTGATTGCCGGAGCGGGGGATACCTTATACAGGATTGTTCCGTACACCACCAAATGGAACCATTTTATTGCCACGGATGTCAATGGAGGCGGCAGTTACAAAGATCTGATCATGATGCGACTGGGCGAAACGTATCTTCTGCTGGCAGAAGCACAGTTTAAACAGGGAAAACTGGCTGATGCGGCAACAAGTATCAATGTGTTAAGGGCAAGGGCCAATGCGACGCTCGTTACAGGTGCAGATATAACGCTTAATTTTATTCTGGACGAACGCGCCAGGGAACTGATTGGTGAAGAAAACCGAAGGATGACCCTCGTGAGAACGGGCACATTGCTGGATAGGGTGAAGAGGCTCAATATCCTTGAATCTGGTACTATACAGCCTTATAATACGCTGCTTCCCATTCCACAAAATGAAATTAACCTGAACAAGGATGCTGTGCTTACGCAAAACCCTGGGTATTAAGCAAACTAGGAAAAACAGGAAAAAAACAGGTAAATTAAGCAAAACTAAAGATGAGTAAACCGATAGACCGAAGATCTTTTGTCAGGACCGTAGCAGTAGCTGCTGCGGTCACTGGTATTTCTATGCGGGTAAACGGCGCACTGCTGTACACGGTAAAACCACCTAAAGGACTAAGGGTAGGCATTATCGGTCTGGACGTTTCTCATAGTGTTGCCTTTACGCGTTTACTGAACAATGCTGCAGACGACACAGAATATGGCGGTTACCGCGTAGTTGTGGCTTATCCCCAAGGCAGTCATGACATTGCTTTCAGTGTGAGCAGGATACCAGAATTTACCAAAGCTGTAGCAGCAATGGGGGTAGAAATCGTTTCCTCTATAGCGGACCTGCTGACAAAGGTAGATGTGGTAATGCTGAATACAAATGATGGCAGGCTGCACCTGGAACAGGTACTGCCGGTTTTTAAAGCAGGCAAAAGGGTCTTTGTCGATAAACCTATGGCGGCATCCTTAACAGATGTGGACGCCATATTCAAGGCAGCAGAGCGCTATAAAGTACCTGTATTTTCTTCTTCCTCGCTGCGTTACATTGAAAACAGGCAAGAGCTGACCCCAGAAAAAATAGGGCTGATACTTGGTGCAGACACCTATAGCCCGGCCACAATTGAGAAAACGCATGCGGATTTGTTCTGGTACGGCATCCATGGCGTAGAAATGTTGTATACACTTTTAGGAACCGGTTGTCTCGAAGTACGCAGAATTTATACGGCCGATACAGATATCGTTACTGGTACCTGGAAAGATGGCCGTCTGGGAACTTTCAGGGGTACCCGCAATGGGCCGCATGAATATGGCGGTACTGTTTTCGCCGAAAAGGCCGTGGTAAATATTCAGCCTGCTAAAGGTTTTACCTCACTTTTAAAGGAGATGGTTACGTTCTTTCAAACAGGAATATCGCCTGTAAGCGCTGCCGAAACACTGGAAATTTATGCCTTTATGGAAGCAGCCGATGAAAGCAAACGAAATGGAGGTGCAGCAGTGCGCCTCACAGATGTAATGGGCAGGATTACGCCGCGAAGCGGGCCTCAAAAATAAAATATACGAATAAAATATATCCGTTTATGGAAACTACCTCAAGAAGAAAATTTATAGGTACCGGGGCCCTGGCCCTCACCAGCCTCGCCACTATGGGCTTCCCCTCATTTGGTGCCGGCCTTTTTAAAGATGATGTGCTGAGGTTGGGTATGATAGGTACTGGCGCAAGAGGGGCAGGACTGGCAAGCCTCATTAAAGATATGCCCGGGGTAAGCCTTGTGGCTTGCTGTGATACCATTCCCGAACACCTTAAAAATGGTTTAAGCCATGCCGCTGAAAAAGCGAAAGCCTATACCGACTACCGTAAATTGCTGGAAGATAAAAGTATTGATGCCGTAATTATCGCCACGCCTTTGTACCTGCACTATCAAATGGTGATTGACGCCTTACAAGCAGGAAAACACATTTACCTTGAAAAATCAATGGCTTTTGACATCACACAGAGTGCTGCGCTGGTGAAAAAGGTGGACGATTCCAAACTGATATTTCAGGTGGGGTTCCAATACCGTTATTATGGTTTATATCAGCGTGTAAAGGAAGTGATTGATCAGAACTGGCTGGGCAAGGTTACACATTTTGAATGTCAGTATAACCAGAATTCCAACTGGCGCAAGCCGGTGCCCGACCCGTCATTGGAAGAAGCCATCAACTGGCGGATGCACAGAAAGTACTGCGGGGGCCCTTTGTCTGAACTTTGTGCACACCAGATCGATATGGTTAACTATATCCTTGGCAGTCCTCCCTTAAAAGTGACGGGCATGGGAGGTATCAATTACTGGAAAGACGGGCGCGACACATATGATAATATAAGAACCATCTATGAATACCCGGGAGGGATAAAATCAAGTGTAACCTCGGTGCTGTCCAATGCATTTAATGGTTACAATATTAAGATCCTGGGCGACAAGGCCACTATAGATATTCAGCGGGATAAAGCCTTTATTTATGGAGAATCGCTCTCCAATAAAAGGGGAACGGTTGATGGCGTAACCGGAGCAACCATTGCTACGGTAACACAAGGTAAACCTGTTGAACTAACCTTTAATGAGCCTGATGGGCAGAAACTGGAACCTACCACTTACGCTTTGCAAGAATTTTTTGCCTGTGTGCGCAACAATACCCGCCCATCTTCTAATGTAGAAACCGCTAGGGATACGTCAATTGCCATACATATGGGCAACAGGGCGGCAGATACAGGAGAGCTACAATTGTGGAAACCCGAATATTCCATTTAAACAGATAGAATCCTGCAGATGAACCCTACAATCAAAGCCCGGTTTTCAATTTTTGTAGCCTGTAAAGCGTTTTGTACCTTTTTTTTACTACTATTTATATCCTTCGGAGCCATAGCTCAGGGGCCATTTTACATTTCGGGATATGCCCAGGGTACAACTTATCATCTTACCTATTATGCAAAGGACAGTTTAGTTAGTCAGGCAGAGATAGACGGTCTTTTGAACCAACTGGACAGTTCCCTCTCGGTTTACAAACCGTATTCGCTGATCAGCAGGTTCAATCTTGCCGCTTGCAGTGAAATAAAAATGGACAGGCACCTGAAAGCTGTTATCAAAAAGGCAATGGAAATAGGGCAGCAGTCTGATGGTATGTTTGACATAACGGTTTATCCCCTGGTAAGGGCATGGGGATTTGGAAACACTAAAGTGCAGCACCTGCCAGATGCCGCGAGGATAGATTCGCTGCTCTTAGGTGTAGGGCCCGACAAACTCTACGTAGAAAAGGATAGGTTGGTCAAGAGATATGCAGGTGTACAGATCGATCTTGACGGCATTGCCCAGGGCTACAGTGTAGATGTAGTGGCTGATTTTCTTGAGCGCCGTCATATCAGGAATTACCTGATAGAAATAGGTGGCGAGATCCGTGTTAAAGGTTGTAAGCAACCCGGTAACCAGCCATTTCAGATCGGAGTAGAAAGCCCTGCAGAAAATAGTACGGACGATCCGATAATGGAGAGGATTTTGAGCCTGAAGTCGGGAGGCCTTACCACATCTGGTAATTACAGGAAGTATTTTAAAATGAACGGACGGGTGATGTCACACCTGATAGACCCTAAAACGGGATATTCATTTCAAAACGAAATGATAGCAGTAACCGTACTTGCAAAAGATGCCATTACAGCCGACGGTTATGACAATGTTTTTATGGGAATGGGTTATAAAAAAAGTCTTGAATTCCTGAAAAGAAAAAAAGGGATGGAAGCCTATTTCATTTACCATAAAAATGACGGTTCAGTCGCAGACACGGCATCAGCCGGATTTTATAAATATATCAAGCAAAAGAGGTAAGCAGGTAACCCTGGCCTGGCTGTACCCTATACAACTACAATTTAAACAGGATAAACTAAGTATTTTTGTGAAGGAACTTATACCAAATTATCAAGCGCTCAATATTCCCTATTTTATTGCCGGATCCCATGATGACAAAATTTCAGCAGAAACATATCTGGATAGCTTGCCCAGAAACTTTCTCAGTCCAACCGCATGGCTGGACACGAAAAAGGACAAACCACAGGTTTCGTTTGTTGCGGCTTACGGCCCTGACGCCTTTTATCTGAAATTTTACGTAAGCGAAGAGTATTACAAAAGTGACTATCTGGAAACACATGACCCTGTGAGCAAAGACAGTTGCGTGGAGTTTTTTGTCAGTTTTGATCAGGAAAATTATTATAATTTTGAATTTAATGCTTTAGGCACGTGTCTTGCGGCATTTGGTGCAGACAGGGATGACCGTGAAAAGCTGCCTGTTGAGCTAGTAAACCAAATTGAAAGATTGGTCACCTGGCAGCATTACCTGCCTGATGAAGCAGTTTATGAGTGGGAACTTTCGTTAGTCATTCCTTTCTCAGCATTTTGCTTCAGCGATCTGAATGGGATTATAGACGGTCAAGTAACCGCCAATTTTTACAAGTGTGGAGATGACCTGGAGGTGCCTCATTACCTGTCGTGGAACCCGGTACTCTCAGACAGCATTGACTTCCACCAGCCAACTTTTTTTGGACGGCTGTTCTTTAGTGACAAGCCATGATTTTAACCGGAAACGGTTCGGAGACAAGAGGGAACAAACTCTTTTTAACAAGTTCTTAAAGCCTTATTAAAATGCTTGTAACTATACCCTAACTGTACCCCATCTATACCCTAAGTATACCCATTTGGGCTATTTTGGTATACATAGGGTATGGTTATGGCATTGTTAAAATAACCGTGTTAGCTTTTCAAAAAGACTTTAATATCTTTTCAAGTATATTTTGTTACGAATCGTCCCAAAAGGAGGAGCCTACAAGGCATTCAACTGCTGTGAATTTCTACATCAGGTCGAAGCCAATATCTTCCCTAGAATATTTTCCGTCGAAATAGATCCTTGCGGCATCTGCAGTAGCGGATTGAAGGGCATCAAACATATTGTCCTGTAAACTTGTAACCGCAAGTACACGACCGCCGTTACTTTTTACTACAGGACCTTCCAGTAATGTGCCTGCATGGAAAGCGACAGATTTACGCAGGTTATCAATTCCTGTGATGGCTTTGCCTTTCTCGTAATCTCCAGGGTATCCACCCGCAACAATCATTACCGTAGCCGCACTTTTAGGGCTGATGGTCAGCGTTACATCTTTAAGGCGTTTTTGCGCAGTGGCCATAAACAATTCTACCAGGTCGTTTTCTATTCTTGGCAATACACTTTCCGTTTCCGGATCGCCCATTCTGCAGTTATATTCAATGATCATTGGTTTATCGCCAACTTTGAACAAGCCAAAGAAGATAAAACCCGTATAATCGATGTTATCTTTTTTTAATCCATTGATAGTAGGAATGATAATGCTTTGCTCCACTTCGCTGAGGAATTTCTCATCGGCAAAAGGTACTGGTGAAACTGATCCCATACCACCTGTATTGAGGCCGGTATCTCCTGTCCCAATTTTCTTATAATCCTTCGCCTCTGGCAGGATTACATAATTATCGCCGTCTGTTAATACAAAAACAGATAATTCTATGCCTGTAAGGAATTCTTCGATCACTACAATAGAGCCCGCATTGCCAAATTTCCCACCCAACATCAGTTTTAATTCATCCTGTGCATCTGCGGTAGTCTCACAAATCAACACACCTTTACCTGCCGCCAGTCCGTCTGCTTTCAATACAACCGGTAAACTGTGGTGTTCCAGGTAAGTCAGCCCTTCTGCCAGTGTCTCATTAGTAAATGATCTTGAGCCCGGAGTAGGGATGCCATGGCGGGCCATAAATTCTTTAGAGAAATCTTTACTGCCTTCCAGAATGGCGCCTTCTCTTTTCGGGCCTATCACCGGAATGCCCGATAATTGCTCATCCGCAACAAAAAAATCATGAATACCATTTACCAGAGGTTCTTCAGGACCTACTACTACCAGCCCGATGTTTTCTGTCAGTACAAATTTTTTGATGGCCTCAAAATCGTTGGGGTTCAGGTTTACATTTTTCCCATATGCCCCCGTTCCGCCGTTGCCCGGTGCAATAAATAATTTGGAACATTGTTCAGACTGGCTCATCTTCCAGGCGAAAGCACTTTCTCTTCCTCCGGAACCTAATAATAAGATATTCATATGGGCAAAGATAAACGCTTTGCCTAAATTATATAGTTTATGTTTGATTTATCCTTACAGCAGGATGACAATTTGTACTTGTATCTTCAAATAAAGCAAGACTGTCTGAGCAATATGCTAGATATTTTGTATTTTTATAGCCCGGCAACTGCCAAAGTGACTTATTGGTTAATATGGCTTGGTTGTTGTAAAATGATGATTTTTAAATAAATAAACACAGAATATACACATGTTAGGATTTTTAACCAAAGTTTTTGGAAGCAAATCGGATAGAGATATTAAGGTAATCCAACCACTTGTCATTAAAATAAATGAAGAGTATGCCAAGCTTTCGGCCTTAAGCAATGACGAATTGCGTAACAAAACCGTCTACTTTAAAGACGTTATCGCAAAATCCTTAGGAGAAATTGATAACAAAATAAGCGGTCTGAAAACTGACGCTGAAACTCAGGAATTATCTTTACCTGAGAAAACTGCAATTTATGAGCAGATCGATGTATTGATAAAAGACAGGGATAAAGAACTGGAAGTTGTCCTGATGGATATCCTTCCTGCTGCTTTTGCTGTTGTAAAGGAAACATCGAGACGTTTTGCTGAAAATGCACAACTTGAAGTAACTGCTTCGGCGTACGACAGGGAATATGCTTCACGCCGGGCCAATGTTAAAATTGAAGGTGATAAAGCGTTCTGGGCAAATTCATGGGATGCTGCGGGAAGCACAGTAGTGTGGAACATGGTCCACTATGATGTACAGCTGATTGGTGGTATTGTACTGCACAATGGTAAAATTGCTGAGATGGCCACTGGTGAAGGTAAAACACTGGTAAGTACTTTGCCGGCCTACCTTAACGCTTTAGCGGGACAAGGTGTACACATTGTAACAGTGAATGATTACCTGGCACGACGTGACTCTGAGTGGAACGGTCCACTGTTTGAATTCCACGGCCTTCGCGTAGATTGTATTGATAAACACGAACCTAACTCCCAGCAACGCAGAGATGCTTACCTGGCAGATATAACTTACGGTACCAATAATGAATTTGGTTTCGATTACCTGCGTGATAATATGGCGCAGGAACCAGGACAACTGGTACAGCGCAAACTGCATTTTGCAATGGTGGATGAGGTCGATTCAGTACTGATTGATGATGCGCGTACCCCGTTGATCATCTCTGGTCCGGTTCCTTTTGGCGACCAGCATGAGTTCCATGAACTGAAACCAAGGATTGAACGTTTGGTAAACGCACAACGCGACTATGTAACCAGAGCATTAAACGAAGCCAAAAAATTAATAGCCGACGGTAAAACGGGAAGTGAAGAAGGTGAAGGCGGACTTGCCTTGTTAAGGGCGCACCGTGGTTTACCAAAAAATAAAGCACTGATTAAGTTTTTAAGTGAGGGTAGCAACAGACAGCTGCTCCTGAAAACTGAAAACCACTATATGGCAGATCAGTCTAAGAATATGCCGAAGGTAGATTCTCAGCTGTATTTCTATATTGACGAAAAAAATAACCAGGTTGAACTTACTGAAAAAGGAATTGAACTGATCACCAAATCTGGTGAGGATGAGCATTTCTTTGTATTGCCGGATGTAGGTACTGAAATTGCCGAAATCGAGAAATCGAAACTGGACAGTGAAGATAAAATTGCCAGGAAAGATGAACTGATGCGCGATTATTCTATCAAGGCTGAACGTGTACACTCGGTTAACCAGTTACTGAAAGCATATACTTTGTTTGAAATTGATGTGGAATATATCATCGATGAAGGCAAAATCAAAATTGTTGATGAGCAGACTGGTCGTATTATGGACGGTCGCCGTTACTCTGATGGTTTGCACCAGGCTATTGAAGCAAAAGAAAATGTGAAAGTAGAAGATGCTTCACAAACTTATGCTACAGTTACCCTGCAAAACTTCTTCCGTATGTACCACAAATTATGTGGTATGACAGGTACGGCAACTACTGAATCAGGCGAGTTTTGGTCGATTTATAAACTGGATGTAGTAGAAATACCTACAAACAGGGTTATGCAGCGTAAGGATGAGCAGGATTATGTTTACCGCACCATCCGTGAAAAATACAATGCTGTTGCAGAAGAGATCGTTAAATTGACAGTTGCAGGCCGCCCGGTATTGGTGGGTACCACATCTGTTGAGATTTCGGAGCTGTTGAGCCGCATGCTGAAATTAAGAGGTATTAAACACAATGTACTGAATGCCAAAATGCACCAGAAAGAGGCTGATATTGTAGCTGAAGCTGGTCAGGCAGGAACCGTAACCATCGCTACCAACATGGCTGGTCGTGGTACGGATATTAAACTTGGCCAAGGTGTGAAGGAAGCAGGTGGTTTAGCCATCGTAGGTACTGAACGCCATGAGTCGCGCCGTGTAGACAGGCAGTTGCGTGGTCGTGCCGGTCGTCAGGGAGATCCGGGTTCATCCCAGTTCTTCGTTTCACTGGAAGATAACTTAATGCGTTTGTTCGGTTCTGAGCGTATCTCCAATATCATGGTTAAAATGGGTATTGAAGATGGTGAAGTGATCCAGCATTCAATGATTACAAAATCTATTGAGCGTGCGCAGAAAAAAGTTGAAGAGAATAACTTTGGTATCCGTAAGCGTTTACTGGAATATGATGATGTAATGAACTCACAACGTTCGGTGATCTATGCAAAGCGTAAAAATGCTTTGTTTGGCGACCGTTTGGATGTGGACATGAACAACATGGTATTTGATGTAGCTGAAGATGTGGTATCTGAATATAAAGAAAGCGCAAATTACGAAGGTTTCAAATTGGAAGTAATTAAAAACTTCTCTTTGGATACCGCGATTACTGAAGCTGAATTCGGTTCAAGAAGCATCCATATCCTGACAGATAAACTGTTTGAAGAAGCGGTAACTTTCTACGAAAGGAAATCTGAAGCCATCATCAGCCAGGCCATGCCGGTATTAACGCAGGTATTTGAAGAACGTGGTGACCATGTTGAACAAATTGTTGTTCCGTTTACTGACGGCATCAGAAGCGTTCAGGTGGCAGTAGATTTGAAAAAAGCGATGCTGAATGACGGCAGGGAAGTGACTAAATCTTTTGAGAAAACGATTGTACTGGCACTGATCGATGAGTCATGGAAAGAGCATTTGCGTGAGATGGACGAACTGAAACAATCTGTACAAAACGCAGTTTATGAGCAGAAAGATCCATTGATCATTTACAAAATGGAAGCCTTTAACCTGTTCAAGAACATGTTGAATGCGGTAAATAAAGAAGTGGTAAGTTTCTTATATAAAGGTGGTATTCCTGTTCAGCAGGAAGCAGACGACCTTAGGGCGCCGCAGGCACCTAAGCCAGCACCAAGTAAACTGAAGTTGTCTAAACCTGAATTTGCATCGGCTACTGGTACTCCTGAAGTACAGTTTGACGATACGCGTGAGCAGGCACCTCAGCAACCGGTACGCAAAGAAGTGACTATCGGAAGAAATGATCCCTGCCCTTGTGGGAGCGGAAAGAAATACAAAAACTGCCACGGAGCAGGAATGTAATTTGTAATACACATAAAGAATGCCGATTTTTGTAAAAAGAAATCGGCATTCTTTTTTTAGGCCATTCTATGAAATTAATTTTTACACTCGTTATCTGTTGTTTTTCTCTTGCCTCGTTTGCCCAGAAAAGGGGCGTGGTAACGGTCATAAAAGATCCGCTGATTGACAGTCTGATTGCAAGGAGGATAGCCCTAAGTCAAAAGACCACATCTGCATCACCTACCGTCCGTAGAAACGGGCCTATTGTATCCCAGATGGGGTACCGGGTGCAAATTTTTTATGGATCAGACCGCCGTGAAGTGTTTAATGAGCAATCGCGCTTTAAATCAAGTTACCCTAAGATCAATACTTACATCAGCTATAAAGAGCCGAACTATTATCTACGTATAGGGGATTTCAGGACCCGCCTGGAGGCCCAGCGTATGTTGAACGAACTAAGGCCGGTATTTGCCACCCTGTTCATCATCCGTGAAACCATCAATGCACCAAGTTTAGACCAAAGCAAATGATAAATAAAGAGCAGATCCAACATCTCGCAGGAACCATTTTTGAAGAGGTAGTGAGTTACCGACGTCACCTTCACGCGCATCCCGAATTGTCTTTTAAAGAGTTTGAAACTGCTGCTTTTGTGAAAGCAAAATTAACAGAATGGGGTATCCCTTTTGAAGGGATTGCCAATACTGGTGTGGTTGGGCTAATTACTGGTGATTTGCCGTCCGAAAAAGTGATTGCGCTGCGTGGTGATATGGATGCACTGCCCATTAATGAAGCTAACGATAGACCTTACGTATCACAGAACCCGGGTGTAATGCATGCCTGCGGTCATGATGTTCATACGTCATCGCTGTTGGGTTGTGCCTATATTCTGAATAGTCTAAAGGCCGAATTTGGCGGGACTATCAAACTGATCTTTCAGCCAGGCGAAGAAGTACTGCCCGGTGGAGCAAGTATTATGATTGCAGAGGGTGTATTGGAGAACCCAAAACCACAGCATATTGTTGGTCAGCATGTAATGCCGCTGATTGATGCCGGCAAGGTAGGTTTCCGTTCGGGGATTTATATGGCCTCTACGGATGAATTATATGTTACGGTATATGGAAAAGGTGGTCATGGTGCACAGCCGCACCAGAATATTGATCCTGTACTGATCAGTGCGCATATCCTGGTGGCACTACAGCAGATTGTGAGCCGTAATGCAGATCCGAGATTGCCTTCTGTGCTTTCTTTTGGAAAAGTAACCGCCAATGGTGCAACCAATATTATTCCAAATGAAGTAAAACTGGAAGGTACTTTCAGGACCCTGAATGAGGACTGGCGCCAGGAAGCCAAAAGGCTGATGAAAAAGATGGCAGAGGGTATTGCAGAAAGCATGGGTGGCAGCTGCGACTTCAGGATTATGCATGGTTATCCCTTTCTGATTAATGAAGAAGTGTTGACGGCGAATGCGCGCGCTTTTGCCGTAGATTATCTGGGTGCCGAAAATGTGGTTGATCTTGATATCTGGATGGCCGCCGAAGATTTTGCATACTACTCTCAGGTAACTGATGCCTGTTTTTATCGTTTAGGAACAGGAAATGCAGCCAAGAACACGCAATACTCAGTTCACCATCCTAATTTTGATGTGGATGAGGATGCGCTGAAAGTATCTACAGGCCTGATGGCCTATATCGCACTGAGACAGCTGGGGAACTAAAAAGAAGGAATGAGAAAAATTACCATAGCCATTGCACTCATCATCTTTGGATGCAATGCCTTTGCCCAGCAGATCGAGCGGTTTAACCCGGATACGATCAAGACCATCATGCTGGATTCAAATGTGAATATAGTTGCCCAGAAACTAAGTGTAGAAACTTTTATTAAGGCTGTAACAACCGATACGACATTTTATGCCGCCTTTAGAAGGATGAAGCAACACGGCTTTATTGCTGAAAACAGGATCTTTACCTACGATAAGAAAAATAAGGTAAACGGTAAAATATACAGGAAGATCAGGCATTCGGTTAACCCGGTGAAAATCGACTATCTGGTGAAACAGGATACGGGTAAGGTATTCAAGAAAAACGGCAAATATCAGCTGTATACGATAGAGATGTTCGACTATATTTTCATGAACGCGTATAAGACTGATTTTGTAGCTGACGCCCCATCCGGTACCACAAAAGGCGAATCCAATGCCAGTTACAAGGATAAGCTCAAGACGCTGATCTTCAATCCAGGGCGGCCTGTAAAAGGAATTCCCTTTATTGGCAGTAAAACAGAAATTTTTACAGCAAATATGCGCCAGTATTATGATTACGGCTTCCAAAGTGGAACTTATCTGGATTCGATTCCTGTGTACCGTTTCAGGGTGAGCGTTAAGGATGGATTAAGCAGCTGGACAAAAGATGGGCTGATGATCAAAGAATTGGTGACAATTTTTGATAAACGCAACTTTGCCATCCTTGGCCGCTATGTAGATATGAAATACAGTAACCTGCTTTTTGACTTTGATGTGCAGATGAATATAGAAATGAGCTATTTCAATGAGGTAAAACTGCCCACAAAGATCACCTATCAGGGAAACTGGAACATTCCATTTAAAAAAGAGGAGCGGGCCAGTTTTCTGATCCTGCATAAAGATTACCAGTAAGGCCGGATATCTGTGATAAGAATACATATCCAGTTATAAGATACGTAAGAGTTAGAAGCCGCAAAGAGCCCATATGATGATAAAGACAGTACTGAGTTACCTTGTTCTATTGTGCTGCATTCTGGGTGCCAGGGCACAAGTTAAAAATGAAGCCGCACCGGATACGGTAATGCGTGTAGTGGAAGGACGGAAAAATACGCCTGAGCAGGAGAAGAAACCTTATGTGATCTTAATTTCTGCAGATGGCTTTCGTCATGATTATGCGAAGAAGTATGATGCGCAGCACCTACTGAAACTGAGCGGAACCGGGGTGCGGGCAAAGGCAATGATCCCTTCTTTTCCCTCTGTCACTTTTCCTAACCATTATACCCTGGTCACTGGTATGTACCCTTCCCATCATGGTTTGGTGAGCAATTCATTTTACAGTGAGGAGCGTAAAGACTCCTATTACATGAACAATAATACCAAAGTAGTGGATGGCAGCTGGTATGGTGGAACACCGCTGTGGGTACTTGCAGAGCAACAGCAAATGTTATCTGCCAGTTTGTTTTGGGTAGGATCAGAAGCTGATATTAAGGGTATAAGGCCAACTTATTTTTTCAAGTATACGGAGAAGATCCCCATGGCCAAAAGGATCGGCATTGTGGTTGACTGGCTAAAACTCCCTGAAGCGGAACGTCCGCACCTGATTACTTTTTACCTTTCAGAACCAGATCATTCTGGTCATGGGTTCGGGCCTGAGGCCCCTGAAACTGCCAGAGCCGTAAAACTGGTTGATTCTGTGGTTTATCAGTTGACGCAGGCGGTAAAAGCTACTGGGCTTCCTGTCAATTTTGTGTTTGTATCTGATCACGGTATGACAGCAGTTGATACAGCCCATCCTATTGCTACGCCTAAAGAGATTGATACCGCTCAATTTAATATCATTCCGGTAAGTACGATGCTTGAATTATATGCCCGGGACACCCGTGCCGTTCAACCCCTTTATGAAAAACTGAAAGGTTCTGCTAAAGATTATAAAGTATACCTGAAGAGTAATACCCCCGCGAGATGGCATTATGGGGGTAGCGATGATCGCTTCCACCGGATTGCGGATATTGTACTGGTGCCTGTATGGCCAAAAGTGTTTTCCAATAAAATGCCCGGTAAAGGCCACCATGGCTTTGATCCTGCAGAGGTGAAGGATATGAAGGCTACGTTTTATGCCTGGGGGCCTGCTATTAAAAGCGGACTAACCATACCTGCCTTTGAGAATGTGAATGTCTATCCGTTTATTACAGAAATCCTGGGACTTGACTACACAGAAGAAATTGATGGAAAAAAGGAAGTTCTGCATGGCATCTTAAAATAATTCAGAATTGGTTACCTTTGGTGTCAAATGATCTATCAGGATACCATTAACAAAATCATGGACACCGCCCGTATTGAGGAGGTTGTAGGAGATTTTGTGTCTTTAAAAAAACGCGGTACCAGTTTGATCGGGAACTGTCCCTTTCACAATGAGAAAACACCATCCTTTCACGTTTCCGTAACGAAAGGAATCTATAAATGTTTCGGCTGCGGTAAGGGGGGGGACGCGGTCCATTTTATCATGGACCATGAAAAATATTCTTATCCCGAAGCGCTGAAATACCTTGCTCAGAAATATAATATAGAGGTTGAGGAGAAAGAGCAAAGTCCGCAGGATGTAGAAGCAAACAATGTAAGGGAAAGCCTGTATGTGGTTTCATTGTATGCTGCGAATTATTTCTCCAATGAACTTTGGACAGGAGAGCAGGGCCGTGCAATAGGGCTGAGTTACTTCAAGGAGCGGGGTTTCAGAGAAGATATCATCAAGAAGTTTGAACTGGGATATTCGCCCGACCAATGGGATGCGCTTCTACTCAGTGCGAAGGCGGCCGGGCACAAGGAGGAATACCTTGAAAAAACCGGTTTATCTGTACGAAACGATAAGGGCAAGGTTTACGACAGGTTCCGTGGCCGGGTAATGTTCCCCATCCACAACTTTACTGGAAGGGTAATCGGCTTTGGTGGGCGTACGCTCAAAACGGATAAAAACGTTCCAAAATATGTTAATTCGCCTGAAAGTGATATTTACCATAAATCGAATGTGCTCTACGGCCTTTTTCAGGCGAAAAAGGCAATCCGCGACCTGGATAACTGTTACCTGGTAGAAGGATATGCTGATGTGCTTTCAGTTCACCAGGCCAATATTGAAAATGTAGTGGCCTCATCGGGTACCTCATTGACGGTAGAACAGATCCGCCTTATTGGGCGTTTTACACAAAATGTAACGATATTATATGATGGGGATGCGGCAGGAATAAAAGCCTCGCTGCGTGGATTGGATATGATCCTGGAAGAGGGCCTGAACGTGAAAGTGGTAAACTTTCCTGACGGCCATGACCCGGATTCGTACATGCACAAAGTAGGTGCGGGCGTATTCAAAAGTTATATAGAAAATAACCGCAAAGATTTTATCTTGTATAAAGCGGATATCCTGTTGAAAGAAGCGGGGACAGATCCAATTAAACGTGCCGGCATCATCAGGGATATTGTAGAGAGTATTGCTAAGATACCAGATGATATTAAGGCTTCTGTATTCATCAGGGAATGCAGCAGGCTGCTGCAGGTGGAAGAGCGTATGCTGCTGACGGAACTGAATAAAATGAAGTCGGCCAAGTTTAAAAAGGGCAACGCGCAGCAATATCCGCAGAAACAACAGTTTTCACCGAACTCTGGTGCGCCTGACGGGCCACCTGATAATTTGTTTGATGATAATTTTCAGCCTGATTTCCCGGAACTGGACAGCAGTCCGGATATGGACCAGTTACAGGAACATGAAATTGTGCGCTTATTGTTGGCTTTTGGGCATGAATTGGTTAGCTGGGACAATATAGATAATATGTATATTGGTTCTTTTATCATGCAGAACCTTTCTGATGTAACTTTTGAGGACGAAACCTGCAAGCTGATTATTCAAAACTACAAGGAAGAAATAGAAAACGGCCATCTTCCGATGGCTAACCAGTTTATAAAGAATGAAAACCGTAAAATTGCCGATCTTGCCATTACGCTTTCTACATCGCCTTATGCGCTGAGCGAGAACTGGTACAATAAACACCAGATCTACGTGAGGGACGAAACGGTAAACCTTAAGGCAACTATCCTGGGTGGCTTGTTCCACCTGAAAAAACGGAAAGTGGATAAGATCCTGCTTGATCTGTTGCAGGAGATTAAGTTAGAGGCAGATCCGGTGAACCAGGAGATCCTGATGCAGCGCTATGCCTACATCAAGAATGTGGAACGTGATATCTCTAAGTTTTTAGGTTCGGTAATCCTCAAATAATGGCAGAACACAACGAGCTGGGTAAATACGGGGAGTTGCTGGCCAGGGATTACCTGGAGCATAAAGGATACAGGATACTGGAACTGAACTGGGTATATGGTCGTGCGGAGATTGACCTGATTGCATTTCATGAGGATAAACTCATATTTGTGGAGGTTAAAACGCGCCGTTCTGTGGCGCATGGCGAACCAGAGGATTTTGTGAACTGGAAGAAGGAAAAACAATTGGAATTTGCCTCGGCGGTTTATATCGAACGCCTGAACCATCAGGGGGAGATACGGTTTGATATTGTTGCAATTACTTTTGAAAATAAAAAACTATATAAAATTAATCATATTGAAGATGCATTTTGGCCAAACTGAAATTCCTGTAAGCTTTTCCCATCGTCTATTCCTGTTGTCGTTCCTGCTTTGCGGTGCAATTATGGCCGGTTCCTGTAAAAGTGAAGGCAGCAAAAATGATGTTCCAGGATTTAAAATCCCTGAGCAGGGGCAAACTTATGGCCTCGGTGAGGAAGTACAGGTACAACTTGACATGCCCGCTGAAAGTAAAGTTACTAACGTAAGTTATCTGGTGGATGGTAAAAACGTTGGATCACAATCCAGTAAAGAGGTGTTTGCACTTAAAACTGCGGATCTGTCGCTAGGTTATAAATTGATTAGTGCCGTGGTAGACAACGGCACAAAAAAGGATACGGTAACAATAAATATTGTATTGAAGTCGGCCATTAAACCAGCCGAGTTCACCTATAAGGTGATCAATGTATTCCCACATGATACCGCCTCATATACTCAGGGCCTTGAATACCACAATGGTAAATTTTTGGAAAGCACCGGAGAGTATGGCAATTCTACCTTAAGATGGGTATCACTTGAATCTGGCAAACCTTTGCAAAAGATTGATATTGAAAAAAAATACTTCGCTGAAGGCTCTACGCTGGTGGGGGATAAGATTCTAATGCTGACCTGGAAGGAAGATATTGGCTTTATTTATGATGCAAAAACATTAAAACAGCTGGGCACTTTCCCTTACCAGAACAGCCGCGAAGGCTGGGGGCTCACCAATGACGGGCAGCATATCATCAAATCTGATGGTTCTAACCGGATCTGGTTCCTCAATGCCGATACCTACAAAGAAGAAGCATATGTGGATGTTTATGATAACAAAGGACAGGTAGACCAGCTCAATGAACTGGAGTACATTGACGGAAAAATTTATGCCAACATCTACCAAACGGATAAGATTGCTGTAATTGACCCGAAAAATGGCTCTGTAGAACGTTATATCAATCTAAGTGGCATATTGCCCGCCAAAGACAAATTTGAGAACACAGACGTGCTAAACGGCATCGCGTGGGACGCCGCAGGCAAACGTCTTTTTGTTACCGGGAAAAAGTTTGACAAATTATTTCAGATCGAGCTTGTTCCGGTTGTTAAAAAATAAAAGTCGTTTTCCTTATAAAAGGAAGGCTGCTTAGCTTTCCTTTTTCTTTGGCTTTGCCTCTGCAAGGTATCCGTTAAAAGTAATCGATTGCTGGTTGTTGTTGATCACAGTCAGGGTTCCATATCCCGATTTGGTAATCAGCAGGGTTAATCTGTAGTTGTCTTTTACGTCTTTTGGTGCCATGGTTATCAGCCATCCGCCTTTTTTGCGGACTTCGCTTTTGTAATTAAAATCTTTCGATTTAAATTTAATGCCATTGTCGTCAATAGGGTTGCCTATTTTAGGTACGTACGACCTTCCGTAATACGGCAGGTAAGAAACTACGCTGTCTTTGGTTACAGTAAGGTCGTAATTGGAACCGGTCAGGTTGATATTCCCTCCGCCAACATAACCTGGCATGCTTGTCAGGATTTTGTTGATATCATTTGCGTTGAGGGGAAATGCTGTGGTGGCCACAAATACGTAGTTTTGTGCAGCAACAATCCTGGCTGTGGTGGCCTCATCGGTTTGTGCTTTTGCCCCAATCCCCGCAATCAGCAGGAAAAGCAGCAATATATGTTTTAATGTACTCATTTTTAAAGGTTTCATATGTGTTTATATTTGATGGTATAACGTAGTAAAGGTTTAATTTGCTACAATAAATATACCATATAAATGAACAAAGCGTGTATGATTTGAGTCATACACGCTTTGTTCATTTGATAGCGGGAAGAGCTGTTTCCAGCTTCACCAGAAGATCTTTCTCCCTGTAGCGGGTTCTATCTCCAGCGTTTGTACTGGTTGATCAGGCCGTTGGTAGACCCATCGTGAGAAGCTACCGGTTTGTCATCTTTCAGTTCCGGAAGGATGCTTTTTGCCAGTTGTTTACCCAGTTCTACGCCCCACTGGTCGAAACTGAAAATGTTCCAGATAATTCCCTGTACAAATATTTTGTGTTCGTATATCGCAATCAGGCTTCCCAGACTACGCGGGGTTACTTTTTTCAACAGGATAGAGTTTGTTGGCCTGTTGCCTTCAAAAACTTTGAAAGGTGCAAGTTTTTTGATCTCTTCATCAGTTTTGCCGTCTTTTTTCAGCTCCTCTGTAACCTGCTCTTCGGTTTTACCGTTCATCAGGGCCTCAGTTTGTGCAAAGAAGTTGGACAATAATATTGGGTGATGTTCACCTATTGGATTAAGACTTTGTGCTGGTGCAATAAAATCACATGGAATCAGTCTTGTTCCCTGATGGATCAGCTGATAGAAGGCATGCTGACCATTGGTACCTGGTTCCCCCCAGATGATCGGGCCTGTTTCATAAGTAACTTCTTCTCCGTTACGGTCTACATGTTTACCATTACTTTCCATATCTCCCTGTTGGAAATAGGCAGCAAAACGGTGCATATACTGATCGTAAGGAAGGATAGCCTGTGTTTCTGCATCAAAGAAATTGATATACCATACACCCAGTAAGCCAAGGATGACAGGGATATTGTTTTCAAATGATGTGTTTTCGAAATGGTCGTCTGCAGCGTGCGCGCCAGCAAGCAATTCTTTGAAGTTATCAAAACCTACGCTCAGTGCTATCGGCAAACCAATAGCGCTCCACAATGAATATCTTCCGCCTACCCAGTCCCAGAAACCAAACATATTTTCAGTATCAATACCAAAGGCAGATACATCCTTTGCATTGGTTGAAAGTGCAGCGAAATGTTTAGCTACATCTTCCTGTTTTCCGCCTTTGCTCAGGAACCAATCTTTTGCTGTATTGGCATTTGTAAGCGTTTCCTGCGTAGTGAAGGTTTTAGAGGCAATAATGAACAATGTAGTTTCAGGATCTACTACCTTAAGGGCTTCTGCCATGTGCGTTCCATCAATGTTGGAAACGAAATGCATGGTCAGGTGATTTTTATATGCTTTTAAAGCTTCAGTAACCATTACCGGACCAAGGTCAGAACCACCAATACCAATATTTACTACATCAGTAATCGCTTTGCCTGTGTAACCTTTCCATGAACCGGAGATGATTTCATTGCTGAATTTCTCCATTTTGGCCAATACTTCGTTTACATCTTCCATTACGTTTTTACCATCGGCATAAATTGCTTTATTGCCCTGGTTACGTAAAGCGATATGCAGCACCGCGCGGTCTTCAGTCTGATTGATCTTATCACCACTGAACATCGCTTTAATTGCTTCGTCCAGTTTACATTCTCTGGCCAGTTGAAGTAACAGTGCCATTGTCTCGTCATTAATTCTGTTCTTAGAATAGTCCAGAAGGATATCTTCAAAAATTAGTGAGAATTTTTCAAAACGCTTTTCATCTTCTGTAAAAAGTTGTTTTAAATTTTTTTCATTGATGTCGATGAAGTGGTCAGCCAGGTATTTATAGGCCGCAGTCTCTGTAAAATTTATAGTTGGAAGCATAACGGTGTATTTTTTTTAAATGTACTTTTTTATTTCTTTTGACAGCACTTGTAACAATATTTCTGCCGATAAAATAAATGTCGGCAGATTCGATTATATTTAACATTAAAATAGCTCTCATATGAAAAGATTTTACTTTCCCCTGTTGATCCTGATTTCGGCGAACGCCTTCGCGCAGAAAAGTGCCTTAAGGGCCGGTGTTGTCCAAAAAGCAGCTGGTATTGAACAAAAAGTAATTGCCTGGCGCCGCGATTTCCATGAACATCCTGAACTGGGGAATACAGAGGTGAGAACTTCAGAAATTATTGCCAAGCATTTGCAGTCGCTCGGTATGATTGTTACCACAGGTGTAGCAAAAACCGGTGTGGTAGGTATTCTAACTGGTGGCAAACCTGGACCGGTAGTAGCGCTACGTGCCGATATGGACGGACTTCCGGTTACAGAAAGGGTAAAACTGCCTTTTGCATCTAAAGTAAGGACTACCTACAACGGACAGGAAGTTGGGGTAATGCATGCCTGCGGGCATGATACGCACATCTCTATACTGATGGGGGTTGCGGAAGTACTGGCTTCTATGAAGAAGGATATACCGGGAACGGTGAAGTTTATATTTCAGCCAGCAGAAGAAGGTGTGCCCGCCGGTGATGAAGGTGGTGCCGCACTGATGATCAAAGAAGGCGTACTTGCTAATCCAAAAGTAGAAGTCATTTTTGGTCTGCACATCAATTCGCAAACGCCAGTTGGAGATATTACCTACCGCCCGGGAGGAACCATGGCCACTGTGAACGATATGAAAATTACTGTGAACGGCAGACAAGCGCATGGGGCTTATCCTTGGAGCAGCATTGATCCTGTAGTGATTTCTGCACAGATCATCAATAATCTGCAGACAATAGTGAGCAGAAACCTTAATGTGACGGAAAACCCTGGTGTAGTAACCATTGGTGCCATCAACGGTGGTGTCCGCTCCAATATTATCCCAGAAAAAGTGGAGATGCTGGGCACGGTGCGTAATTTCAGCAAGGAAGATGAAGCCATGTTTATTGAAAGGATTAAAACCATAGTAGTGAAAACGGCAGAGGCGGGTGGCGCAACGGCGGAAGTGCAAATCCCTTATAGCAACCACTATCCGGTTACGTTCAACAATATTGCACTTACGGAAAAGATGCTGCCAAGCCTGAAAGCGACTGCGGGTGCAGATCATGTTAAGTTGAAACCACCGGTAACCGGCGCTGAAGATTTCTCCTTTTTTCAGGAAAAAGTACCGGGGCTCTTCATTTTTCTTGGTGGGATGCCTAAAGGACAGGACCCGGCAAAGGCACCTTCGCACCATACGCCGGACTTTTTTATCGACGAAAGCTGTTTGGTGCTGGGGGTAAACGCCCTGTCAAACCTCACACTGGATTACATGGCGATGAAAAAATAATATTATATATTTGTGGGTATGACAAAAGAACAAATACAGGATTTAAGGGACAGAGTAGCGTCGCTGAGGAGGCATCTTTGACGTCGAAACACGACTCGAAGCTATTTATATAGAACAGGAGCTTACCTTACAACCGGATTTTTGGGATGATCCCAAAAAGGCCGAAAAGCATTT
>Ga0247816_10000171_pt1 | contig 39233 bp, 40 predicted proteins | sample UWRJL209509C1_FD_179930 | JGI IMG/M metagenome (GOLD analysis project Ga0247816, IMG submission 179930) | Plant litter microbial communities from Arlington Agricultural Research Station in Wisconsin, United States - UWRJ-L209-509C-1 | ecosystem: Environmental > Terrestrial > Plant litter >...
ATTGGTTGGTATGCCATCATTGTAATAGTATAGTAACTTGTTTATAAACAGGCTGTGTCGATTACCACATAATTCTATCATGGGATAAATTAATGCTGCATCACCACAAACTTTTGCATAAGAGTTCCTATCAATTGGATCATAAAGATCCTCCGGATCAATATGATGAAACAGCCCTGCCACACAAGTCCTAAAATGAGATACTCCCCAATATCTTCGTGTACGGTATATAACCTGATCTGGCGGCAAAGGCAAAGAATAGCCGGCTCGATTGTATGCAGATAACACCCTAGATACATGTTGTGACCAAATAAGCCATTTATCAGGGTTTTCCTGATAGGCTTGATAAATTGTGGAAACCGCATCTACTGCCAGTAAAAAATCATCGCCATCAACAACACCAATGATAGCACGAGGGTTTTTAACGAATTGAATTACACTTTCATAAGTATTACCGCCCCCATAAAGTTTTTTTGTATTACTAATATAAATAATATCCCTTGTTTTACTTTTGATGTGGAAATTACCTTCAGATTTTACCTCAAAGATATCCCTGATAATGGTACTCGTTTGGTCAGTGGAAATATCATTTCTGATTACAATACCTAAATCTTGAAAGTCCTGATCTAAAACTGAAAGGACGGTATTTTCAATCGTATCCTCCGCATTATAGCAAGGTATTATGATAATAAATCTATTTTTTAGAATTCCTTTTTCTATACTAAACTGTTGCCATTCCCATTCGGTCATACCAAGATATTTTAATTGTTTATTTACAATTCCATTTTATTCAATTTAGAAGAAATAATACGCTTCAACAGAGGCCAAAAGTCTCAAAACCCTGGTTTGATTATTATACGAAAAGTCACCTGACCCAAATTCACACCTAAGAAAAGATTCAATGAATTTGTTTGTAATTTACTTAAAGCCTTCTCGAAACTTTCAAAATCAAGAAAAGATGAACAACCTTACTGAAATTGACATTATAATTTTAAGCTACGCTCACACACCCGCTTTATGGCAAATGACTAAGAGCTGTCTGATATCTTTAATGCAATCTGAAGACCATTCTTCAATCAAGTTCAATGTAGTGGTAATTGAATCGCATCATAAGATGAAACCTTATCAATATCCAGCTACCCTAACCATTTATCCGGAAGAGCCTTTTGGGTATCATCGTTATATGAACATAGGAATTAATGCGACTCGATCTCCTTACGTATGTATCTGTAATAATGACCTGATCTTTCATCGAAATTGGGCCTCAGAGATCTTAAAACAGATGGGCCAATATGCAGATTTAGTTAGTGCTTCACCGATGTCATCAAACTATCATCCTAACTTAGGTATTTCATTAGCAGCAGAAGCTATCTTCGGCTACCGTGTAGGTTATGAAATTGCAGGATGGTGCCTCTTTTACAAAAGAGCAATTGTAAAACTGATAGGTATCCTCGACGAAAATTATGAATTTTCCGGTGCTGATTATGATTATTCTTACACACTTTGGGTATGCAATTTAAAACATGCACTAATTACATCTTCCGTAGTGGATCATGTCACTGGACAAACTGTAAAAACACAATCAGCAGAACGCCAGAATCAACTGACGGAGGATATAATTTATCATCAAAAAAAATGGGCTTGTAGGGTCGATATCGTTCCTGTACCGGAAAATATTAATTGATAATTTCTTTATCCAATCTCCACCAATAGTCTGATTCGGTCTCCGCGAAAGGTGCAAAATTACTTTTCAGCAGTATTTTTTGCGACGCTAAATTTGTTTTGTCAGTTTCTGCCAATATAATTTTGACTTCAGGCTGTTGAAATGCCCAATTTGTCAGAGAGTTAAGCGCTTCAGTCATGTAGCCTTTATTTCTGTGTTCTGGGTATATCCCGTATCCAACTTCGATTAAACCGTATTCACTGGGTGCACCTTTAAAACCTATATCTCCAATAATAATGTTTTGGTCTTTAAGTACAATCACCCAAATTGTTCCAAATAAAATCTTGTCAGGATTGAAACTAACATAGGGTATATTGGAAGTTTGTATAACGATAATGAATTCTTCAGTTAAACCTCTTGAACCGATTATAAGTTCCAAATCTTTTTCCAAACAATCATCGAGATCTTTGTACCAAACCATTTGCTGAAAAGTTAATGGTTTAATGTATAGCCTTGCAGAATCTAATCTGATATTTTTTATTCTTGTCATTTTTAATAATTTCATGATTACAGTTCCTATCTAATATAAGCATACAGAAAATTGGAAACAGTGATCATGAATTTATGGGACATACGGCATGTGAAGTGTAAATTTATTTTAATGTGGAGCGCTTTAATATTATTTATCTATCAGAAAGCATGATATTACGTTGGAAAATCAATTCAAGCACTTAAGATTTAGATGAATTATTCTTCTACAAAACACCATTAAGACAGTAAATATTAATATCAGATTCAAATAGTAGTACGAGGTAAATAATCGATGACTTCTATCAAAAGTGTTTAGGAACTATCAAGGCATTCTTAACATCCACTTTATACGGTTCTAAGATATACATATTTTTTCCCGGTAATTGGCTGACATGTTCCGAAAGCTAAGGCATTGTTTATGTATGAGCTTAATCGCGAGCTAAAAGTCTCCGGATGTTCGGAGAAGTCTTGGTAAATTGCTAAAATAGCGCATATATTCGAACCAGAACAGGCACAGGCAGGAATCGATGTGACATAAAAGTAGTTGATAGGATCTAGTTGACCACTAGGATCTCTATTATAATTATACCATGCTCTTGTTGACATAACAAAAGGTTTCTTTTATTTATCAAAATGAAACCAAAAAACTTTAGTGAACGCCTACTATTACAGGGTTTCGGCAATTCCCTATATAATTAAACTAACTCTGAATATTCAGTTAGACTTATGATATAAATATACTCTGTTACAATCTCATTTGATGTATCAAATAGGCCTGAATTAGAAGCATGAAAGAGCCTGTGAGGATTTTTGTGTAAGTGGCCAACATATTGTATTTAAAGGCGGCATCTATTTTCAAATATAATATTAAATTGGTTCATAATAACACTCCAATCCCTGATTGGCATCACCCACTTTTTCTGGATATTCATCACTGATAAATACACTGCTTTTAAGGCTGCCTGATCATCAGGAAAGAGGCTTTTCGCTTTGGTGAATTTTCTGATTCCGCTATTGAGACTTTCAATGACATTGGTGGTGTAAATGAGCTTACGGATTTCCAACGGAAAGTCGAAGTAATTGGTCAATGCTTCCCAATTGTTTTCCCAGCTAGTAACTGCATATCCATATTTACTGCTCCATTTCTTGCCGAAGTCATTTAGTGCATACCTGGCAGAATCTCTGTTTACCGCACCATAAATTTCCTTTAGGTCGGCTGAAAAAGCTTTGCGTTCTTTCCATGATACATATTTACAGCTGTTCAGTATCTGATGGACAACGCAGAGCTGGGTAATGGTCAGTGGAAATACTTCTGCAATAGCTTTAGTAAAACCAGTAAGGTTATATGTACAGGCGATTAAGATATCCTTCAACGCCTCTTACTTTAAGATCAGTGAGTACGCTCAGCCAGAAAGAAGCGCTTTCCGTTTCATTGATCCACATCCCTAAAACCTTTTTTAGACCATCATTTTTGAGTCCAATCACTAGGTAAATACATTTATTGACCACTTTTCCATTGTGCCGGATTTTGAACTGGATGCCATCCATCCAGCAGGTGAAATAAACGGAATCCAGTGGCCGTACCTGCCATTCTTTAATATGATCAACAATGCGATTGGTAACGGTGGAAAGGGTGCTTTCAGAAACATCGATGCCATAAACCTCACGGATCTGTTCTTCAATATCACGGCTACTCATTCCACGGGAATACATCCCAATGATGCTTTGTTCGATCTGCTACTCATCCGCTGATGTTTGGGAATCAGTTTTGGCTCAAAGCTGGAATTTCGATCCCGGGGAATGGATAAAACCACATCCCCCAAGCTTTCGCTCTTCACTCTTTTAATACTGGAGCCATTGCGAGAGTTCCCACTATTGCGCCCTTGTGAAGCATGTTTTTCATAGCCCAGGTGATCATCAAGTTCACCCTGAAGCATTTCATTAACGCCTTGTTTGAACATTTCCTGAAAAAATTCCTGGAACTGTTCCTTGGACTTAAACTGTTTGAAAAAGTCCTTCGATAAGCCTAAGTTGTTCTCTTCCATAATTGTTTGTATTTAAAGTTTTGAATTTTATCACAAAGAAGGAAACCTTCTTTGATGATCCTTTAAATACATTACGGTTGGCGGGACTTTTTTCCTACTTACACAAAGTTCTAGACACTACCTCTTTAAATAAATTATTTGTGTGGTAAATATTTTATTTTAGATCTCACTATGATATTATTTCGTCTACTTGTAATTGCTAAGACTAATTAATATAGATTTTAGCAATGAAATGCGAAAGTCTATAAATAAAAAAACCGATTGGATACATATCCAACCGGTTTTTTATTATAATGCGGTAAATTAAGCTATTTGAACATTAACTGCATTAAGACCTTTACGGCCTTCTTCAACATCATAAGTAACTTTATCGTTTTCACGAATGTTAGCCATTAGGCCTGTTGAATGAACGAAGATTTCACTGTCACCATTAGATGGTACGATAAATCCGAAACCTTTAGTTTCATTAAAAAATTTTACTACTCCTTCTTGCATTGTATTTTTATTAATTAAAGTACAAATGTACTTATTAAAACTTGCTTTACATCAATATCCACAAATTATATTTTATACATGTAAAACAGCTTTGAATGCTTATTTAAGCTTGTAAAATAACAATTTCTAAATCTGTGCCCGCGCTCAAGATTACACTATTGAAATCTTTTATCGTTTCGTAAACGAACTCAATGATCTTTTTGCTAATATAGTCCTAGTGTAATTTCAACTTGATTGTTATCCAACAAATCTAAATTATCTAACTTTTGCGCCATATAAATGCTGGTTAACCTGCCTGTACCCTCTACCGCTACATATGGGCCTATTTTATCCACTGCTAAAAGAGTAATGCCTTCCATTTTTACTTTCTTTTCCTTTAGCGCTCTATAGATACCTGTAACTCTGGAATCCAGAAAAGGGACTTGCTGAATGTTTTTTGCTGCATCAGAGATCAGGTAAGAGCCTTCTGTATTTCGTTCCCAACCTGGAAGCTGCAAAGTATATACCAAATCGAGATCAGATTTGTTTAGCTCGAGTACAGCCTTATACCAGTTTATGTATAATGATATAGAATCTACAAGCCCCTGTTTCAATTCCAAGACGGTATCAATACCTTCTCGTTCAAGATAATGACTACCTGATAAAAGCATGGCTAAAGTCTCCTCTCTGCTCGATTCGTACAAAGGGTTAAAAAACTTTGAATACACCTCTCCTATTGCCCAACGCCTAAGTACTTCGTGTCTGTCAATCTTTTCTATCAATTTCATAAAGATTTAGTGATTTGTTTGAGAGATTTTTAGTTAACACAAGATAGCAAGAAATGAAGCTGATTCTTATTCAATCATAATATTGGGACACGTGTCCCGGATTTAAGGTTAGGGTCATTTGTCCACACCGATTGAAATATTATCGATTTAACTTTAGTAACATTTAAATATTTTGTTATGTCAAGAGCATGGTATGTTTTTATAGGCGATGATCCAATCGTGAGTTCAAATTATTATAGAGTGAGTGGTCACAATTGCTTGTGTGGAGATCGTATTTGCTGTATATACTTATACGACAATGGGCTACACCCTTTGGACCCACTGTCACCTAATATTCAAAATTATATCCATGAGGCTCTTGCTACTGGACAACTTCAACCATCGAAGCCGTATAGTGCCAAAAAATATGTTTATCTAAAGGGCTAGTTGATCTATCAAAAATCACATTAAATTTTAGAAAGTACCATTATGAAACCATCGTATCCACTGATATCGTGTATTTGCATAACTAACAGTAGACCAAAATTATTACAACAAGCGATAAGTTGTTTTGAGTCACAGAATTATATTAACAAAGAATTAGTCATATCGTATCCAAAAAATGACCAACTCACTAAAGAATTAATTGCATCAAACAAATCAGTTAATATCCTTCAGATCGAAAGAGATCCAGAAGAAACTTTAGGGAATGCAAGGAACCATGCATTATATAAATGTCATGGAGATTATGTTTGTGTTTGGGACGATGATGACTGGTATCATTCCAGCCGCTTGTCTTTCCAGTTTAATAGCTTGCATACGGTAGGTCCAGGTTTTCAAGCCAGTATTTTAACAAGGATTATTTTGTATGACTTTACTACTCATTTAGGGTACCTGTCTTTTCCATACAATTGGGATGGAACATTACTTTGCAGAAAAGAAATGCTACTGCAAAATCAATATGCAGATCGCAACAAAGCGGAAGATACACATGTAATCCCCTTTTTACACAGTAGAAAGATGCTAGCTCAGATTAATGAATCGCCATTTCTATATATTTATACTTACCATGGAGAAAATACCTGGTCATATGACCATTTTCAAATTTTCATCAAAAAAAGCCATCTGCTTAATCAAGAGTTTATTGATAAGGTAAGAGCGCTTGTGAACGACTGAATATCACAACTCAGTCCATTCCTCACCTAATTTAGGTGCCCACTTCTTATTATAATAGATAGATTCGCCTTCTGTTAGCCTATCTTGTTCAGCAGCTGTTTGATTATTTAATGTTTTATTTTCCAAATGATCTACTATTGATGATGTTACTAACAAATGATTTAATTTTAATGTCCATAATGTATTTGTATAATCATTATCCGCACACCAAAATTTATAATTTGGGTCAAGCTGACCGGTAAGCTTTAACAATTCCCTTCTAAAGAATATACACCAGCCAGAAACCTCATACCTAACACGATATCCTAATCGAAATCCAGAATTCAAGTCAAACCCATTTTTGGGATGCAAGTACGAACAAACTGGTGATGCGCTCCAGATATCAGAATAAAGTATAAATGGCTGCAAGATTTCAGTAGCCCAATTTTCGTGAAAGATTAAATCATTGTTGCAGATGCATATGTAATTTGCCCCCGTATAATTAATGCCGATGTTCATAAATTTATGATATCCAAATTCTTCATTAGGATACAAAGTGATAGTATGCTCGTATTGGAAGGGTTTTAAATCATTTTGAGATTCGATAACAACAATATTAAATTTTATTCTTGTTGGATCTTCTGAATCAATCAAAGAATTGATGGCATTTATTGTAGTTAGTTTTAAATCATCATTCTGTGCATAGCTTAGAATGATAATATCTATCTCTGTTATATTATCCATATATTTTTATTTAAAGTTCTTATTCATTGTATCCGAACCACAATTTACATAGAAAAGAAAAGTCAGCAACTACCCAATTCTCTTTAGCGACATTTGACCCAACCTTCCCTAAGCTATTTTATCTAATTTTATTTGAGTGATAATTAAACAATATTATATGGAGCAGCCATTAGTTACATGTATAACACCCACCGCTAACAGGCAAAAGTTTTTGCCTCTTGCCATCAAATATTTTTTGGAACAAGATTATCCAAACGCCGAAATGGTAATTATAGATGATGGCGGAGAATCCTGCGCTGGTTTAATTCCAGCAAATCCGAAAATCCGATATTTCTACTACCCAGAAAAGATCGGCACAATAGGCACAAAAAGAAATATTGCCTGTGAAAAAGCACAAGGTGAAATTATTATCCACTGGGATGATGACGATTGGTACGCTAAAGATTGGATTAGCAGACAAGTAACAGCACAACTTACCTCAGGTGCAGATATTACAGGGCTAAATAGTGTTGATTTCTATTCACCGACGGTTAACAAACGTTGGAGATACCAGGATTTAGACACTGAAAAACCATGGTTGTGTGGTGCAACAATGGCGTATCGGAAATCATTATGGGAAAAACACAACTTTATTGATCTGCAAGTTGGAGAAGATTATGATTTTGTGTGGAATTCTGGTGGGAAAACATTTGCACTAAACTATCTTGAAGGATTTGTTTCCATTTTACACGCGCACAACACAAGTTTAAAACCAATAGAAAATCCAAAACATAAAAAACATGCAGAGGCGTGGACCGCTGGAAAAGATGCTTTTAACTAAAATGGGAATTACCGAAACCCAATAAAAATAGTAGGTATTATAAAAAATTTGAATGATATGCCTTGGTACCAATTTATTGATGATGAAATGGATGTCTGTGATCCTGAAAGTTACAAACTTTTAGACAAAGCTCCTGAAACTGAAAATGGCCCTTATCTTAATGCAATATTTGCCGACGAAATACCTGGAGACCCAAATAGGCGACCCGATATTGATGGAACACCCGGGCTGTTGTATTACTTGATAAGAGCATACAAAACTGGTATAGGTCAGCCATTCTCAGTCGCTCCCCCAGTGCCATTAGAAGTTAGGATGTCTGATCAGAAAGCAAAAATTAAGAATTAGTATTAAAGGGGAAAGCTGAAAACCCTTAATAGAGTAAGCTGAACTAAAGTTTACCACTTTTGATTTAAAAAGTGAAATAAATATGTCTAAATCTTGGTTTGCCTATACCGGTATAGGATCAGTTATATTACCTGAAAACTATTTACTATCGAATGACCTACCAGCATGTAGAGATGGTTTTACCGTCTGCGCTATTTATGCAGATAATATTGGGCTTGAATTTCCTGGTATATTGTCTGAAAATATGAGGAGATATATTGCCAATGGTCTTACTAATGGCGTTCCAGAACCCAGAGTACCCTTCGAAGCTTTTAAATATGTCTATATGAGACCAGCGTAATACTATAGGATTTGTTAGTTTAATTTTGGGAGAAGCTGAATACCCATAAAATAGTAAGCACTAACATAAAGTTTTTTTATCTGTTTTGATTTATAAATAGATTACAGCATATGGCCAGAGCATGGTTTGCTTACGTGGGAACAGGAAATGTTCTTGCCCCTTCCAGTTATATATATTCTACAGCCACTCCAACATGTATTAATGGCAGGCAAGTTTGTGCAGTTTACTCACGCTTTATTGGTGCCCTTACTCCTGGTGGATTTTCTGAAAATTTACTCGCTTACATTGCTGCCGGTAGAGCAACAGGGTTACCACAGCCAGCAACTCCAATAGGAACTAAAAAATACGTGTATTTCCTTCCACTGCCCGGATAAGATTATCTGAAGGGGAATGCCCAAAACCCTAAAAAGAGTAGGCATACATTAAAGTTTTTTGGATTCTTTTTGATTAATAAAAGAACCACCACGATATGTCAAGAAGATGGTTTTCATATGTTGGACCTGTAGGCGGGGAATTAAGTGCATCAAATTATATAGTTACTCAAGTTACTCCTACCTGTTTACAAGGAAGTCAAAATGTCTGTACTGTTTATGCGATTTACCGACCTGAACCTTATGGCTTAAGTCCAGTACCATTTAGTACAAATATAAATACATATATTTCTGATTTAAAAGCAACTGGAGTTGCGCAACCTTTAGGAATAGGCGTAAAAAAATATGTATATGCTTATCCAACTTAGCAGTCAAATGCTTACAAATTTGAGAGAACAGTATATATTTATGAGTACAAAAATTGATTTGTAGTCATGCATAGTCTATTTTGATGTCATAGTCTGTGATTTATCCTTTATGTCTTCTTACCACAATCAAAAAAAATATTTAATATATAGGGGAAAGCTGAAAACCCTGGAAAGAGTAGGCTCCATAATAAAGTTTTTAGCTCTTTTTGATTTATAAAAGACTCAAGTTATGTGCACAAGAGCATGGTATAGTTACAATCGTAGCACTAGTGGTGCTAGTGATCCTATCAATTATTTTTATGTTACTTCAATTCCTGGTTGCGTCTGTTCCGCTCCAAATATGTGTGCGATATTAGGATGTTATCAGGATTTCTCAGAACATCCACAAACTTTTTCTGCAAGATTAAACTCTTATATAACAAATGCTTTGGCATTTGGAACGTGTCAGCCAACTACTGGTAAGAAATATGTTTATCTCAGATTTTCCTAAATTAAAATTTAACCTACGAAGTATAGACGCCTATTCTGCGCTGATGGAGGCGCAATTGTAATTAGCAACTTTGTTTCAGCAGTTTTTAGCAATCCATTTTCACCACTTATTTGGGCCAAATAAAAATGTTAGTTATCAATAAATGTCACCACCTAAAATTGACCGTCCAACTTGTCTGGATGAATATAAACCTGACGCATATGTATTAAGTGGCTATGTTGTTATCCCAAGGCAATCTATCAGGGAGATTTCGAAGGAATTAGGGATGTGCCGGAGAACTATCTCTAAAATTAAGTCTGCTCTGAACAATGGGCGGGATCGCCCTCCAGAGCAGACTAGAGCTAAGTCTCTGAATGCTTATAAAGATATGATCAACGAATACTTCGATGAAGGGCTAACCGCTTTATTGATCCACCAACGTCTTATGCAGGAACAAGCTATAACGAGTCTTATCCCATTGTTGCCCCTTGGGATGAAAAGCTGAAAGCACGAGGTCTATTCCATTGCTTAGCAAGCCTGCGGAAGAGTCACGGGTTGATTTTGGCTACATGGGCACTCCTCAGCAACACAGTCGTCCAGTAAAAGTATGGGTTTGCTATCTTACTTTCTCACAGTCGGCATGCTTACTCTCAATTGGCTACAAGTCAAAAGTTTGCCGTTTTTATAGAATGTCAGTATATAGCCTTTGAATATTTTGGAGGAGTGTCAAAGACTGTTAAGCTGGACAATTTAAAAATGAGTATTACACCTGATTTTTATGAGCCAGTTTTACAGGAACAATACCCCTTTTTTCTTGCCTATTACAATAGCGCCGCCATTGCATGCAGGGTGCGCAGACCTTAGGATACAGGTAAAGTTGAATCTGCCATCAAATACGTAAAGAATAACTTTCAAAAGAATTTCAGCGGACCTGATTATAATTCGGTCGTCTGTGAACTGAAGGTATGGAATGAAGAGATCTGTAATAAGCGTGTTCATGGAACCACTAGAAAAGTTCCGGAATCTGTATTTAACAGTATTCAGAAGCAGACATTGGTAGCGCTACCGCTCAGGCATTATCAAGTCATGGACGTTCTTACTCGTAATGTGAGCCGTCTGGAACATATTAGCTATAAGCGTAATTACTATTCTGTCCATACAACGTATGCGGGAATGCAGGTCAGACTGGAAAGTAATAACAAATTGTATAGGATATATTCTGATCACCGTAAATTGCCCTGCATACTATCACTTATGCCATAGTGTTAGTTATCAATAAAATGGGTTCTTCGTCAATTTTGGTGAAAATATAATTATAAATTACACTTTTATTAAGCCTTTTCCTTTTATAAATGGTATTCCAATTTTATCTAATAAATTGTATACCTGAGCCTATTTATACTCAATTCCAAATTCATCTTTAGTCCAACTCGTGATTATTGGCCCTGTCCATTTTTCAAATGTGTATCCATAAGCTGCAGGAGATTCTTCTAATATTAATGAATCTAGCCTTTCAGCTGCTTTTCATTGAGCAAGGATTTTCGCCCACGCCCTTTTTTATCATAAAGTCCGTCTTTACCTCCCTTTTCAAAGCGGTGTATCCAATTTGTTATTTGTTTGAAACTAATACCGTATAGTTCTGCCAATTTTCTACTGGAAAAGCCTTGAGACACTTTGTAGACGATATAAAGTCTAATACCTACCATATATGCATCATTACTATTTATAATTTTTTTGATTTCTTCAGGTTCATATCCCTGAACTTTTAAAGTAGATTTCGCCATGTCGATCTTGCAAATAGATTCTAATTTATGATTTTAGTGTGTAATAAATATATTATTTATGAAAGCTCCAGGGTTAATATTACCAGCTAACCTCAGACTAAAGCTAAATCATACCATTACTAACATGGCAGTATATTAATTGATGCGTTTAGTTGTTAATCAGGTTCAACGTGTACATTATGTAATAAAAAATTGAGAGGTTCCACAGCAGGTACGAAAGGTCACTTACTGATCTTTCTATTTCTGGCAGTATACTGAAGTTGAAGCTATTGTCCAGAAAATATATTTGTGACAACACTGTTTGTCCCAGAATTATTTTTACAGAACATTTTATAAAAGGAATTCTACCGTATGGGAGAAGGCTGACACGTGCCAGAGTACTTTATCTTTAAAATGGCATTGGACTAGGAGGAAACAAGGGTGCTAACATTAGCACATTCGCTGGTGTACCTGTAAGTCCTTCAACAGTGATTAGGATTCTAAAAAAACTTGACACAGAAAAGCATTTCACGACATCGGGGATAATTGGCATTGATGACTATGCTTTTAAAAAGGGCTGTTCATACGGTACTATAATCATTGATCTGCAAACCAGTCAAGAAGAATCTTGGAGAAGCGACTAGCCGCATGTTTTAAACTGAAGGTACAATTCTTAAGGAGGTTTATGACCAGTATCATAATATTACTGCCCTTTCTCTTAAGAAGGAGCAAACAAAAAACGCACAAATAGTTTTAAGTACAAATGAGCAATGTGATTTATTGAATCCGACCAAGGTCTATAACTTTAATCAAGTAAAAGCGCTTCAGCTCAGTGGTATGTCCTGCAGGGCAATTGCGCGATCTTTAAAAATATGCAGGAAGACCATTACAAAATACATGAATATGGATTCGCTCTATTTGTGAAAAGGTTATTCCTCAACAAATTTTGATTCCTTTGCCTATATACTACTGGATAAGACCAATATGGGCATACCATACAAAGCACTTTATCAAATTATTCGTGATGCCGGTTTTACCGCAGCGTACTCTAAATTTTGTAAAAGAATGAATGGACTTTACAGGACAAATAATATAGATAAAAAAAGGAATAGCTCCAAAAACGCTAGCCATAAGAACATGGTCTGCCAACAAGTTATCTTTCCTGCTTTATCTGGATCATGACGATCTCAATGTGGACGATAAAAGGATAATGGAACTTTTGCTTGATAAATGTCCCGAAATAAGACAGGTAGAATTGCTAGTTAAACAATTCAAAAATTTATTCAAAAACAAAGAACCAGAATCACTAAAAAGATGGATTATGGAAGCTCAGAGAGTGGCACCGCTTAAAAATTTTGCAAAAAACCTATTGAGAGATTACGATGCTGTCAATAATGCCGTGGTTACAGAATGTAGTAATGGACAAGTTAATAGACTTAAAACTGTCAAAAGAATGATGTATGGAAGAGCAGGGTTCGATTTATTAAGAAAAATGGTGTTATCCAAGTCAATCTTAAATCACCAAAATTGACGGAGAACCTTAAAATGTTGCTACCCTTTATCATTAAAATGCCTCCACATAAAATTGATCTATTAACTTGTCAGGATATAAATAATCCTGACGCTTATGTATCAAGTGGCCATGTATTACACTATAAAAACCTTACTATCTCAGGGTAAATCAATTAGGGATATTGAAAAGATCTAAAGATGTGTCGTAAGACCGTCGCCAGGATCAAGATCGCATTAGATAACGTAGATAACAGCAAAGATCGGTCGGAGTACCAGGTTAGAACCGAGACTCTGGATGGCTATAGGGATATTATCAATGATTATTTAAAGATGGCTTAATGGCTATATTAATCCATCGGCGGCTCACCACAGAAAAAGGGCCAATTGTTTCCTACCCTAGTGTTGCCCGCTGGGTAGAGCGTTTAAAAAAACAGGAAGTCTATATCCCTTTACATTGTGATCCCGGCGCGGAGTCACAGGTCGATTGTGGGTATATGGGAACATTCCGAAATCATGGCAAACCATTTAAAGTCTAGATATTTGCTATGTTGCTTTCCCACAGCCGCTATGCCTATTTCCACTTAGTTACTACCCAGAAGATCTCCAGTTTTATTGAATGTCATTACAAGGCTTTCGAATATTTTGGTGGGATACCAAAAACGGTCAAGCTGGACAATCTCAAAGCTGGCGTGATTACTCCCGACTTTTATAAACCAGTGCTCCAGGAGCAATATGCAGGCTTTTCAGCCCATTATAATAGTGCTCCGCTCGCCTGTAAAGTGAGGCGCCCATAAGAAAAAGGGAAAGTTGAATCTGCTATTAAGTATGTAAAAAACAACTTTTTAAAGAATTTTAGAGGAGGTGATTATGATAAGCTGGTTTTTGAACTCAAAGTATGGAATGAAGAAATCTGCAACAAAAGGGTTCACGGTACAACCAGGAAAGTGCATGAATTGGTATTTAATGAGCGTGAAAAAGATGCGTTGATGGAGTTGCCGGGCAAACGCTATCAAATCATGGATATTTCCACCAGGAAAGTAAGTCACCTGGCTCAGATCAGTTACCGCCATAATTATTACTCCGTACCAGCAAAATATGTGGGGATGCAAGTCAGACTCGAAAGCAACGGAACCCTGCTCAAGATCTATTCTAACCGGTCCAGAATTGCTCTCCACAGCATTAGTCACGCTATGGGACTTTACATTTCTGTAGAAGAACACAAACCAGAGTACAAAAGAATTTATAAGCAGAGAGAAATATTATCAAAGTATGGCTGCTATAAGCCCTTATGCAGCCCAAGTCTTTTCACAGTTGGAACAAAAAGTTCCTGCATACTGGGGGGCAATGACAAGAGGGATACTCAAGCTTAAAACCAACTACCTTGAAGAGGTTATAAATCCGGCGTGTTAAAGAGCATCAAGGTTCAAGGCATTGGGATACCAGCAATTCAAAAAGATTTGCGAATCAGGGTTATATCGTCAGGATGAAAGTCCTGAAAGCACTATCAGCTTTACCGAAGGCTACGGCCATGACTTAAGCATTTATGATCAGATTACCCGTATTAATTAAACAAATATAGAAGCTTTAAAAACACAATTAAGAAATCTTAAGCTCTCGTCTATGGTAGATAGGCTTGAAATGCGCAACAAACACGCGCTTGAAAATCAGATTAACTACCTGGAATTCCTGGAGCTCCTTGTTGAAGATGAATTTGTCAGAAGACAATCCAATAGCTACCAGAATAGGTTGCGTGATTCAAAACTGCAATCACAGAAGATTCTGGACGCTTACGATTTTTTATTTCAGCCGGAACTTGATAAACGAATGGTTTATGACTTGGCGACCTGCAGGTTTATCACACAAAAAAGTAATGTCATTTTCATGGGCAAACTTGGAGTTGGAAAAACTCATCTGGCTCATGCTATTGGACTAGAGGCCATAAAAAAGGGAAAGAAGGTTCTTTTTGTTCATACCAATTAACTGATGGAAAAGCTTTATGCTTTAGGGCAGATGGCTCATATCACCATACGATGCACAAATATCTTAACCCGATTTACTCATACTTGATGAACTGGATTCAAAAAATGCCACAGTAAGGCATGGATGATTTTTTAAGATTATTCGTCACAGATATGAAACGGGATCTCATCATCAATACCAATAGAAACTTTGAAGATTGGGGAGCACTTTTTGGTGATAAAGAAATTGCTTCAGCTATAATTGATCGGATTGTTCATCATGCGGTAATTGTGAAAGTAACAGGTACCTGCTACCGTGTAAAAAACTTGGCTGAAGTTCATTATCTTTATAAAAAAGAAGAAATTCAGCACACAAAAGGAGAAAGAACAAAAAAGAAAGACGAACAAAGTACTGGAATAAAACTTTGAAGATGAATGATTTATTATGATTTTAAGTGGGGGCATTCTGATGATAATTAACAACAGCCACCATGCTCTCAGAATAACAATTTGATGCTTTAGTGGGAACGGCTAAAAAATATGAAAACATCGCTACTGGTAGGATCGCACTGTAATTCACCTCGAATGATCCCAGTAAGCCCGTTAAAACTTTTGCGTCCGTCAATAAATCGGGGTATACACAATAATTTTTGTTGGTTGGTATCATACGTTTTTCGGCTGATCCAACAAAGATTGAATGTAGTCTGCTGCCACATACTGGTGGAGCTGGATTGTAAGACTTTCTGAACTAACACTGGCGAATACATGAAGCGGCGCTGTAGCTGCAATGGTTGGAACCGGCTCAACAGATAAAGCTATAAATCTACCCTGAACGGCGATACCGTTGCCAAGTGCAAAATGTACGTGTCCCGTCCTGATAAAACCTTATAAGTGAATTAAATTAGTCCTTGATATTCATTGCATCCAATTTTTTAATGATATTTTTATTCTACACGTATACGGAAGCTGATCTTGTTGTACAACACCTTACATATATCTGCTAATTTTCTTGCGGTACCAGCTCGGTTTTCCTGAATTCTATATTGCTTCCATCGCTTTTTTAAAATCCCCATCTCATTATGAGCTTGATCGGCGGGAAGATAGTTAATGCTACTGTATGGTCGTTTTCAGTTGTAAATTACAATGATTCGAGATAAAGCCTTCAAAGCCTCTTTGTGATTCTTATAGACCCTTTTGGGATAAAATTCGTTTTTTATGATGCCATTAACGCGCTCAGCCAGAGCATTATCGTAAGGACTTCCACTTTGAGTCATGCTAATTGAAATGTGATCTTTATTTAAATTATCTACATAATGTATGTAAGCTCCCAATACAGTGCATATTGACATGATTTAGCTATGCATATAAATTTGGCTCCATAAAAATATTTAAGATGGAGTTTCAAAAAATCAAACCACGCAGGACAGTCTGCTTTCGCAGCAAGCAGGTAATCATGGAGTTGCTGGAAAAATACGAATCCCTAAAAGGAAAAACCAGTCCGACCGAATTTTGTAAAGGCCATGATGTGCCGGTAGGCACATTTTATACCTGGCTCAGGTATCGACGTGAGGGTAAATATAAAGCCGAAGGGAGATTTATCGCCCTATCTGTTGAACCTGTAGTAGCTGCAGCTGAAGCCTCAAGACCAATTCCCATTTTTGCGAGCATCAGTTTAGGTGAACTGACCGTGCAACTCTATGAGTTTGTGAGCCCAGATTATATTCTCTCTCTGTTCAATAAACGCCAGGGCTCATGATACCGACCGCCAAAAATCATTTTGTGTATCCTGACTGTATCGATGGCCGGAAAAGTTTTAACGGGCTAACAGGAATTATTCGCGGGGAACTTCAGCGTGATCCTGCCGGGGGTGATGTGTTTATCTTTGTCAGCCGCTCCCGGCAAAGCATCAAGTTGTTATTCTGGGAACATGGCGGCTTTTTGATCTACTATAAAAGAATGGATAATGGTAGTTTTGAGGTTCCTCCACTTCGTGCCGATGGACAAGGTCGGCATATCAGTGAAATCCAATTGTTGCAAGTGCTGCGCGGGATCGAATTCCAGAAAGAAAAACAACGTAAAAGAACAAGGCAAACTACCTTGGCTTTAGAAAAATAACCGACAGGAAATATCTGCCGGAAATTTGTATAAAAAACTGCGTCTGTATATTTTTGGGCTACCAAAAAGGCCTTTATGAAGTCATCAGAGACGATTGATTACAAAGAGTTGTATGAACAGTCCCAAAAGGAAAACCTCCTTTTACGGGAAGAGTTCAAACAATTACGCGCAGTTAATGAGCAGCTGGTGCATCGTTTGGAACAATTGCTTAAGCTGAGCTTTGGCAGTAAAAGTGAACGGTATCTGGGAACAGAACACACTCCCGGGCAACTCCGATTAGGTCTAATCGAAGAGGTCGCTATCGAAGTTACCGTACCAGTACCCGTTTCTCTTGAAAAAGCAAAACAGGTACCGGCCGTAACAGAAAAGAAGAAGCACTTTATAATTCGCGAGAGTATTGTGAATGAAATCCAGGAGATACATCCTGATGTGATCCCTGAAGGAAGCAAATGCACCGGCAGCGAAGTATCTTATCGGTTGAAATGTAGTCCTGCACGCTTAACGACTAAAAAGATCATCCGTTATAAATACCTGTTGCCTACACCTGCAGGTGATCCGGGGTTGACCAGCAAGATCATTATTGCGCCGCTACCTGATGAGGTGATCAAAAATTGTATGGCAGATGCCTCTTTGCTGGCTACTTTGATCATTGAAAAATACTGTGATCATTTGCCGGTGTATCGTCAAATGACCCGTTTTGACCGTTCTGGCATCAAATTGGCGCATTCTACCTTACTGGACTGGATCGCAAAAACCTGCACACTGCTACATCCCCTTTATGAAAAACTCAAACAGGAAGTGCTGGACAGCAATTACCTGATGATGGATGAAACCACCATGAAAGTGCTGGATAAGAGTAAAACTGGAACCACTCACCGGGGGTATTTCTGGGCAGCGCAGGCTCCGCCAGCCAATCTGGTATTCTTTGAATATCAGCCTGGGCGCAATCAGGAAGTACCGCAGGCACTGCTGTGCAGTTTCAAAGGATATCTCCAATCGGATAGGTATGCCTGCTACGAAACGTTCGCTGCAAAAAAGGATATCACTTTGCTCTGCTGCATGGCACACGCAAGACGCTACTTTCTGGAGGCAGAAAAGAACGATCCAAAAAGGGCAGCCTATGCGATGAATATCTTTACCCGGCTTTATGACATCGAGCGCAAAATCAAAGATAAAAGTACCTGTGAACGTAAGGAAGTTAGGCAGGAACTGGCAAAACCCATCTGGGCTTGCTTTGGCCAGTGGCTGGAAGATAATGCCGGGCACTTAAATGAGAAAAGTGCGATCCATAAAGCATTCGCCTACACCATGAAAAGATATAAACGCTTAGCGGTATACATGCATAATGGGCTGCTAAACATCGATAACTACCCAATTGAGTCAAGTATCAGACCGATTGCCCTGTGTTATGACAAGTCTACGGTAATGCAAAGCGCGGCATAATATACCGCTTAAATTACCTGAAATCGATCATTTTATGGCGGGCGAATTTGCATAATCAGTGGTGGTATTTTATTGATAATCATCATGTCAAAAGTGTTTAAGCCAATCCAGCAGGTTATTATTTGACAACCAAACCGGTTCCTTTTTCGGTGCCACTGATGTGTACGCTTTTTCGATTGCCTCTCGTTTTGCCCGTGAGTCAGCCCTAGCGTAAACTTCCGTAGTTTGAACTGAAACGTGTCCAAGTATATCACGGATATACACCAGATTTACTCCGGCCTGTAACAGATGCATCGCTTTAGAATGTCGCAATATATGACAGCTGATCTTTTCGGGCAAATAAACCCCGCTTGTCTTTCTTGCCATCTCTGCATACTTGATCAGAATATGGTTCACGCCAGCTCGTGTGAGTTTTTCTCTGCGGCTGTTGAAGAATAACGGGTGTTTATTAATACTGCCTTGTTCAAGCTGATGTTCAGCAATATACGGCTTCAATACCCTTACCTGATCTTCGAGCATAGGAACGATGCGTGATTTATTGCCTTACCGATGACACTGATCGTGTTCAGTCCATCGAGCCTCAAACTGGATGGCATTAAGTCAATAACTTCTTGTACCCGTGCACCAGTATCGTACATCAGCGAAAGTAATGCGAGATCCCGTCGGCCTTTTAATGTCCTCGTGTCCGGTTGTTCTAGCAACACCTTTATGCCTTCGATCGTTAGGTAGTTCATCGGAACAGTAGCTTTACGTTTCATTGGTATAGATAGTACCTTCTGGCATTCATACAAATGCTCAGGTTGCTGATACTGGATATAACTGAAAAAAGCGTGTATCGCAGCCAATCTTGCATTCCTGGTGGCATTACCGTTGCTCCGTTCTGATTGCAACCAATCAAGAAAACTGACAACTGCACGTTGCGTAATGGCGTCTAGGGTAAGCCGGTTTGCCGGTGTCCCTTGTGTGGCCATATAGCCGATGAACAGTACGAAAGTATTGCGGTAAGCGCAGATAGTGTTCTTGCTAGCACCACGTTCGTGGGCCAAATACCCCGTCAGAAACGCTGACAGGTATTTTGAAAAGTCAGTAGGTTTCATAGCCGGTAGTATTTGGAAAAACGTTAATGCAGATCCTGTCGACATCCTTTAGCAAGTCAGGGAACATTGAAGCTACCAGCCTCACGTAATGATTGGTGGACTCTATCGCCTTGTGACCGAGGTAGGTGGAAAGTACAGGGAGGGAGCAATAGATATCTGTTCCCCGCTCCGCCATCATGGCCAGCGAATGGACGCTGAAAGTATGACGTAAAGCATGTGGCGTAACGCCACGTCCTGCATTGATACCCGCTACCGATAGTAACCGGGCAAACCATTTGCTGATCATATCGCGAGATATCTTCCTGCCGTCAGGTGCTATGAAAAAGCGGTCGGTTTTTATAAGATTGGCTGGTAACTTGTCTCTGTAGAAAGCATATTGCTTTAGCACTGCTGCCATTGAATCTGAAAAAGGAATAGCCCGTTCCTGCCCATTCTTACTGTCGCGTACGATGAGGTACTGGTCATTCAGGTTGACATCCTTGGCTGCTAACGCTAGTGCTTCGCCTCCTCTTAAACCAGTGGAATACAGCAACCATAATAGGGCTGGCATTGCGAACATAGATTGGCGGGTTCCTTTATCGATCCGATAACTGTCCGCAGCATCAAAAAGCTTCTGTAATTCAGCCTGTGTGTAAATGTGCGGCGCAAAGTCGTTTTTGCAAACAGGCAGACGCGCAACGTATGAACGAATACCTTGTTCATTCAGGAAAACTGCCAGTTGGTTGATTAGTACGGCCCGGTGGTAGTTGTACGAATCGGACAAATTAGCTGCCACTTTTAACCAGGCTTGCGAAAGTTCTGCAGTTATGCCTACACGCTTTTCGCCGCGCGCTATCGTGAAGCGATCAAATATGCCGAGAATGGCCTCTTCTGTATCTTGTTTAAAGCAGAGTTGACGTTTATCGGATAGGTATCGCTCCAGGTATGGCGCATAAATACCTGCGAATTGCCAACGCATAAAAGTGGCCTCCTTTCTGCTCATAGAAAGCGTAGGGTACGGGTGGCGCATCTAACATACATTGTTTCATAGAGGTTAGGTCGATACGTAAATAATACCGTGTTGATCTTGAATCCTCATGTCCCAGTACCTCTGTGATCACCGGCATAACAGTACTTTGTTCCAAAAGCAGGCTCGCCAAGCTGTGACGAAGCGCATGCGGGCCATGGCGGCGACTTTCAATATTAACCCCTGAGGCGACAAATGCACGCTGAACAGCACCCGTAACCGTACAGCTGTATATCCGTCCAAGCGGTGAACGTCCCGATAAAAACACGTAGGGTTCGTCGGAAATTGGTCTGGCATATTTCAGATAGTCAATAATCCCTTCACCGACATCGGCAAGGAGCGGCAACTGGAGCAACCTGCCTGTTTTATACTGGTTGAACGAGACAAGGCTTTGCTCCCAAAGCAGGTTCTCAAACTTCAGCCCGGCGATATCAGATGCTCTCAGTCCGAGTCTGGAGGCCAGTAAGGTCATCGCGTAATTACGTTTGCCACAAGGCCTTGAACGGTCGATCGCGGAGATCATGCGTTGTATTTCATCAACTTTGTATATTGACGGTAGACGTGCCTGCTTGATGTATTTGTCTTTAGGAACAAAAACCGATGTGTCTTCCTTTAGTTGCCCCTGGTCAAATAGATACTTCAAAAAAACACGGATCGCCCGTAATGTCTTGTGTGCTACGCTTGGTTTATGCCTATCCAATGTCTTGAGATAATCCAGAATAATGACCTTATTGACCTTACTAATAGTATTAATGTTGTGGTCTTTAAGGTAGAACAGGAACCTGCTCAAGTAGTGTTCTCGCTCTTTGGTGGTCCATGGCTTTAATCTTAGAGATTCCTGGTGCCCGATGAATTGCTTCATCTGTTTGCCAATGGTACCATCCAGCACGATACGCTCTTTGTAACTGACTAGCGTACCAGTATCGTAAAACTCGCAAAGCACGTTGATGATCTTCACCACATCTTTGTCACGCTTGGGAAGGGTCGCATAGTCAAATTCGCCAAACAGACCGAGTAGGTATTGTCTGCAGATGTTCGAGTTAAATTCAGTGATGCCCTCGTTTGATAAATGCAAGTGCATTCGCCGCCAGTGGAAACGATACCACTTAACGGTACCATCTGCCCTCAGCAATTTGTTTTTCAGAATTTCGCCTGCATCAAAGATCAGTTGATTGAAAGAGTTGATTATCTTACTCAGGTTTCTCATAGCTGTTTGTTTTAACGGCCACGGTATTGTGACCATTAAAGCAACACATGATTATGTAAAGTGATTTCGCTATTACAGAACTCATAATCGTCTTTTGAAAGGTTACTTTACATAACCGTAGACTTGTCATAACCCAGGTTATGTAAAGTTTTACATAACCTGGGCAGAAAAAACTACATGTTTAGTGGATCACATGATGGCACGCAAAGAAGCGCAATGTTATATTCTTTCATGGGGACCTGCAAATTACACGGTATAAATCCCATGATCTGGATGGAAGATGTGCTGAGAAAAATCAATAAACACCGGCACCAGAAGTCCAGGATCTTTTACCACACAGATGGAAAGAGCTGCAAGAATTGCACCTGTGCTGTACTGTCAGCTTACTTAGTATCCTCTTTAATATCAATCATAGCATTTGTTGCCAACTCCATTGGTCTATAGTTATTATACGACTGGGAGGTAATCCAACTATCAACGGTTTTACGATTGATAACGGATTTTTTAGCAGCTACTCTATGACTTAAAAGACCAGCTGTTATTTCCTCTACAACCCTAAATTTGGTTTTTTCATCGTAAGAACGGGCTTGTTTAGCCGGTTTTGTTTCAACTTTCTTCGTCACTGTTTAAGTTTTAGTGCAAAGCTATAACAGGATAAGACATTAGGAACATCATGATTTTTACAGAATTTATTCATTCTGGTGTGCTTTTTTAAAGATTCATATTTCTCCAGCAAATGGATGATTTCCTGCTTGCTGCGAAAGCGCAAGGCATGGCGAGGGTTGATTGGTTGTAGCTCCATAATAATATTTTTTTGAAGCCAAGTTTATAAACCGTGATAGCTCATGTCAAGATGCACTGTAGTGTTAGCTTACTAAATATCAAATTTTTGAACCATTCGACCCTAGCAAATCCATTCAAGACACTGTAAATTAGTATAAAGATTTACTAGGAACTTATTAAAACCTAATTAAATCAAAAGGGGAATGTCGAAAACCCTGCAAAAGAGTAGACACGAAATTAAAGTTTTTGGTCCTTTTTGATAAAAAAAGGATCTATTGATTATGTCAACAAGAGCATGGTATAGTTACAATAGAGCATCAGGCGGACAGCATGATCCTATCAATTTTTTTTATGTAACAGCAGCAAACCCTACTTGTGCAGTTTCAGCACCAAACTTATGTAGTGTATTAGGTATCTATCAAGGATTCTCAGATCATCCAGAAACCTTTTCACAAAGGCTAAATTCATACATAACTAACGCTTTAGCATTCGGGACTGCACAACCTACTACAGGTAAGAAATATGTTTACCTTAGATCAACTTAACCTGAAATAACAGTTAAATTGATTCAAACAGTTGAATAAATAAGATTATTATCTCATTGCAATATATAAATATTGCAATGAGATAAATTTACAATATTTTTAATTTGGTTTATTTATTGCTAACATGATTTATAATAATACTACATTAATTAATAATGTTTAAAAGTTCTATTTTAAAAATTAAAGTACTATTTGGAATAAAGCTTCCCTGAAGTGTATGTTTTCCATAAGCAAGAGATGGTGGGATATAAATTAGCCATTTAGAACCTTCGGGCATCAATTGGAGAGCTTCTTTCAAACCACTAATTACATCAGAGATATTTATGATTTTAGGTACACCACTAGCAAGCGTACTTTCAAATATCTTACCGTTTACTTGCATACCTGTATAATTTACTTTAACTCTATCAGTAACTTTTGGTAAATTTCCTTTCCCTAATCTAATTACTTTATATTGTAATCCAGATGATAATTCCACCACCCCTTTATTAAACTTATTATTCGACAAGAAAGAGTTGTTTTCTGCTTCAGTTGAATTATTTAAATTAAATTGAGCTGACTTCTCAGTTTCAAAGTTTTGGATTAAATTGATATTTGGAATTAAATCTATTTTTTCATTAAACATCAACTTATCTACTTCTCGTTCTTCTTCCTTCAAAATAAGACCATGATTTTTTAATATCATATTAAGTGAATCAAGACGCTCGTATTTTGAGATATTTTCAGGTAATAATAAGTTTTCACCGGTCTCATCAAAAACATAAGGACTGTTGACACGCTGATTCATTGAATGGACTAAGTTAGAAGAGTAAATTCCGTAATTTAGACGTTTAATTGGAGTGATATTACGGTTTTTTATCAATACATATACTTTTTGTGACTGTTTCTTCCATTGAACATCAAGACCCAAAAGTAGATTTAATTCTGACATTACCTGTTTGTATAATTGTTCATCAGTTTGTCCAGTATCACTACTTAAAGATTCATAACAAAAACTATGATTTAACATCCATTCAGAAATGTAACCAGATTTATTTTTATTAAAATACTGATATTTATTTTTGTCAGACACATTCCATATAACTTGATTGGGATCTGTCAATTGTGATGGTTTGATTAGCGAATTTATTATTCCTGAAAGGTTAGTTAAACCTATGAACGCATTATATATGGAAGCATTTAATATATAAACTCTGATTGTTTTCTGAATTTTATCTCTAATTATTCCAAAATCACTAAATAGTGCATCGTTACCAATTCCAGGTAAATATCCCGAAATTGCGACGTAATGTAGGTTAGTTAACTTTTGATTGATCTGATTCACATTAATTTTAAATAAAGGAATTCTAGAATCGAAATCTCGAAAATCTTTTTTGACTACCCAATCTATTTTTTCACCCGCCAATACTTTTTTTATATTGTATTCATCAACATAATCTCCATTTGTAATAGCTATAATTCGACCGTTATAAATCCAAACTTCATGAGGCAAAGATACATGCGGAAAATAACTTGATAATATAAGATCATTTACAACAAATGTTAGCTTAATGTTTTTTGTATAACCATTTTTCTTCCAAAAAGAATTTACATCTTTATATTTCTCCTGCGTAACAGCAAGGATTTTGACTTTTTTATCAAATTTTCTTTGAAGTTTGTCAAATAGTGGTAAGGCTTCTAAACAACTTATACATGAAGTTGACCAAAAATCAAGAATTAATAATTTATTTTTATAGTCAGAGGTTCGAATTGTAATATTATTATTATTTATTGTATTATTGATCACGGTTGTAGGCAAGGAATCGCCGATAGATAAACTTTGTCCTACTTGTTCACCATCTATTTTTTTAGTTGTTATTTCTGTATAGGTCTGTCCCAAGCCATTAATTGCATTTAAGCATATCAACATTATTATGCTTAAAATCTTATTAGTAGTTTTCATAATTTTCCTTTCCAGTTACAGAAGTTATTTCCTTTATGACTAACATTTCTCTTTCTCGAATTTCCTCTTTGACCTCCAGATCATACTTTAAAAGCTGTTTATTGATTTGAATAATGTCATTCCAATTATCTATGTTCAATTCTAAATTCACCATTCCAGAGAAGCCCGTTTCATCTAAAAAAGGTTTATTAATATCATAGATCATTTTGCCGAAATCGCTAAAAGGTACATTTATAAATCTTCCTTTTCCATCAGATATAGTTTCGCTATCACCGAAATTTTTAAATTTCTCGAGCTTAGAGTTGCGAACAAGAACACGCGTTAATATTTTCATTTTTTGTTTATATATAGAGACATTCAATAATTTGTAAATAATCGTGTCCACTATGTCCATATTATCAATAACCCCAACTGGAAACATAATTTCAAAACATTTAGCATACTTTCGCATCCAATCATCTTTTTTACCATATTTTGGCAAATAACAATATTCTTCAGGGTTTCTTACAATAAGAAATATATCGTTTTCAATACCAGCAAAATGCGTTATCATCTCAACGGGAGTGATATTATACATGTAAATTAAATTACTATGAGTCACAGAATCATTAATCGACTTTAAAGTTGAGCCGAATGGACCGTACGTTGGCAATACTCCTTCACGATACCGGCTTAGTGCGTAATATCTAAGTAAACGACTTTTATTCTCCACCTGAGCAGTATTAAAGTTGAATATCGATTTTGTGGTATTAAAATCTAATAGTGGTTGTTTATATATGAATTTATCAGGCCCTGTTTGTCCATTAGCATTAATATAAAACAAACAAATTCCAACCTTTAAAATGTTTTTCATAAATGAATATTTAGGATTTTAAATGCGTAATTATCTCATATTTTGAACAATAGGAGAATTTATTATAACTTCTTTTGGAATCAATAATGCATAACGTAAGTCATTAGCAGGAAGTGTATACTGAGTTCCTTGTACGGTTCTAGTTAAATCGATTTTAAACCGTGTATCATTATTTAATCTTTTTAGATCAGTCCATCTTAATCCTCTCATTAATAACTCTTTCCTTCTTTCCAATAATATTTTTGCCAAAGCATCGTCCTCAGAAGAAGCAGCGATATCAATATATGTTCCGGTCAACCAACGCTTACGTAAAAGTGTATTTAGATCATCCATTGCAGAATTTACATTTCCAGTTCGAGCATAACATTCTGCTCTAATTAAATATAACTCATCAACAGCAAGTCCAATAAATAAAGTACCGTTCGTTGTTGGTTCATAATTACCAGTGAATGTAAAATTCCCTGGACTACCTGCTACTGCTTTTAAAAAGATTAGTTTTCTTAGATCGTTTATATCATAAGAAGCAACAATGACAGGACTTACTTTAGATATATTCTGTGCAGTAACCGCACTATTCAAAAGAGGGCTTCCAACCATCACGGCATGGAAAATAACTTCGTTATTAAAACGAGAAAATGGAGTATTACTTGTTCTACTAACGGTATTGTAATCAATCAATTGATTTTTAATCTGCAAAGCAGAACTAGCACTTGACAAAGCTAATGAATATTCTCCCATTGAGAGGTACACCCTAGCCAACATTGCCTCTGCTGCAGCTTTACTAGGACTAGATGAAACTTGAGATGTATTAGGTAACAGTAGTGAGGCCTCATGGAGATCAGCGACAATCCTGTCATAGGTTTGTTTAATTGTATTTCTAAAAGAAACCTCATTGATATCAGATGAAAGATGAATTGGAATCCCCAGATTTTGTTCTGCTGTATTTGAGAAATAAGCCATAGAATAAAGCTGTGCGATTTGCCAAAAACTAAAGGCCCTAAAAAATAAAGCAGCTCCACGTAACCCATCTAGAGTAGCTTTATCAGGATTATCAGTGAGATTATCCAGAGTTTCTAATATTAGATTTGTCACATAAATTTTCTTATACGTTCTGGTCCATTGATTTGTAGCTGATGCTCTCTGTGCAGTAGCTTGCCAGCGATAAAAATCACGATCTTCTTGAGTAAGGGCAGATGATACGTAAGAATTGTCAGTAATGAAATGATCATCATCAGATGCAGTTCCATCACTAGGAAAATTAAGATTTAAAGTTGAATAGTCATTCAACAATGCCTGGCAGTCTTTTGAAGTCTTAATAAAGACTTGTTGACTCTGAGTTTTAATATCTAAATATTTTTCACAAGAATATAATGAAATACTTAATATAGAAACCAATAAAATTTTTACACTCTTCATAATTATTATTACTATTAGAAATTAGCACTAAAACCAAAACTTAATGTTTTCGGGTTAGGGACATCATTAATATCTGGATCAATACCCAATTTATTTGCACGCCATAGTATGCCAAGATTCGTTATATTTGCATATATACGAGCATTTGCTATTCCTAAACCGGGCTGTTTAAGTCCCCAAGATATGTTGATCTCCTGTAACCTTATATGATCAGCCTTAAACACATTGATGTCTGAATAGGTATACATATAATCTTTTATCTGGTTTCCAGGGTAAGTTAATGAAGGTACATTTGTATATTTCTCATCACCTGGAACTTTCCATCGTTGCGAAAATTCTCCCCCTAATAATTGTGGGATTGTAAGATACAATCTACTATAATAAGCCAAATCAGCTTCAGGTCTCCTTCCATAATATTTTAGTTTGTAAAGTATATTTGCAGATATTACCAAAGAACCATAACTAAAACTGTTTCTAAATGAACCAAAATATACAGGCACCGCAGATCCCATATATTTTGCCGTTGACACTGCAGCATTTTGAATTAAGTCAGCATTAACAGATCCTTGAAAATCATCGCCAATGGTTATCGGATGACCATTAAACAAGAAACGCGGATCACCTGTTTGCGGATCCAAGCCCGCCCAAACATATGCGAATAAGCGGTTCAAGTCATATCCTTCTGTGTAATCAAGACCATTGACAAGTCCACTTGCACTCTTATTTCCAGGCACATATAATTTACTTATAATTACTCTGTTAGAACTAAATAGAAAGTTGCTGTTCCAACTGAATTTTCCAAGCTTCAAATTTTGCGAATTCAAAATTACATCAGCACCATAACTATGAAGATCACCAGTATTAAAATTTAATGTCGAAAACCCAGTAGTCGGATCAAGAACATTTCTAGAAATCAGATCTTTTGTATTCTTAACGTAATATTCAAAACTTCCGGATAATCTCTGACCTTTTATGGCAAAGTCTAATCCTAAATTCAATACTCCGGTTTTTTCAGGACGTAGCTTCGTATTTGTAGCTTCATCACCTGGCGTACCTGCAAAATTTAAACCATTTGTAGAAAGAAAAGGAGCATATACTATTCTCGGTCGCGGAGAAATTATAGGATTTGAATTACCATTGTATCCAAATGTTGCACGGATTTGCATTTTAGGCAAAAAGTCAACTTTGTAAAATGGTTCATTGGCTATATTCCAACTTACACCTGTAGAATAAAAAGGCTTTCCAGCACGATTTTCAGAGGCCCCATATATATTAGATCCATCTCTTCTTATACTAGCAGACACCGTATAGCGGTTTTTAAAGGTATATGCCGCATTTGAATATGTACTTAATGCTCGATTTCGATAATCGGACATTGATTGGTTAATTGGAACTTGAGCGAATAACTGTGACGCACCTTGTCCACCGTAATTATAGAGAAAATTATAATTACTTTGAAAATTTAAATTATTATTAAACATCAAGGTCTCACTATTATATCCCAAGTAAGTATCAGTCTTTTGATATGAATAATATTGACTTATATCTATCCCCGCAATTGCGTTTAAAGCATGCACATTATTCCATGTATGATTATAATTTACTTGTCCTCGTAACGTTTGTCCGGTTTGAGTTGTACGCGAAGGACTCAAATAATCTCCGTATGGCAAGGATTTAGTCAAGGTGGTAGGATCTGTAAAACGATTTGTTAACTCTCTTATATAATAAGATTCTTTCTTGACATAAATTTCCTCGTCACTTAATTGACGATTATAACTATAAGCTAAATTCAGAGATAATGATGTATTTATTTTATATGATGAGTTTAACGCCAAATTAATTCCTTGTATTTTAGTTATTTGTGTTCCTAATTTCATTTCCTCCAATGGCTTGTAAGTCATATCTAATATTCTATCTCCATAGGTTGATTTCAGAAGTTGAATAAATGAAGGACGATATTTAAAAACTTCTAATGGATTGCCATTGATATCGGCAAGTTGTGTGTACGGCGAAAACTGATTAAAATCTGTGCCCGTAGAGGTAAATGACGGTTGATAATCTTCATGTTGTTGTATATAGTTTGCGCTCCAAGTAAGTTCTAATTTACGAAATGGTTTTAACGAACCATTATATGTTAAATTTATTCGATCAGAACCCGATCCTTCCGTGTTGTTTTTAGAGTCAGAATAAGCAGCAGAAATCAAATATGCCATACTTTTTGTCCCACCGTTAATACTTAATGAATAGTTTTGATTAAATGCATTACGTAGAATATATTTCTTTAAATCATTCCGAACATCATTACTCCGTAACGCATCAAGTTGACTATTTGCTTGTTCTTCAGTAATTGTTTTTTTATTAATCCAATCATTGAGAATCTCCGCAACAGGACTTTGAATAAATTGAGAATCATTTACTGTTGGTTCACTAAAACTACTTCCTGCCCTAATAAATCTGAGACGCTCTGCATCTATATAATCAGACACGCTCATTTTCCTTCTATAAAATAAATCTGGTTTTTCGGTTATACTATAATTATTAATAAATGAAATATTAGGAGACTGAAGATAATTTCCTCTTTTTGTTTTTACTACTAAGACACCATTTGCAGCCCTTGCCCCCCAAATTGAAGCCGATGCTGCATCTTTCAATATTGTTACACTTTCAATATTTTCCGGATCTAATTGATCGATTCCATAAGCGCTTGCTATTCCATCAATAACTAAGAGTGGAAAACCATTATTATTAAATGGTAAGGGGCTTTCACTTAATGTATTCTTCCCACGTATAGTTAAATCAGCAAGTGGAGAACGATTTCTAGTAGTCAGCCCAACGGCGGTTCCCGTTAGAGTTGGTTTGTAAACACTATTATTATTAAAATTTATACTAGTAGTAATTCCTTCTAATCTTTTTAATAAATTTGGATCAGTACTGTGCTCCAGTTGTTTTGCGGTAACAACTTCAAAGGATCCAGTAGCTCTTTCTTTAGCTATATCCTGATAACCGTCACTAACGACTTGAATTTCAGATAACGTACCAGTAGCAGGTAAAATTTGTATAGAAAGTCGTCTGGAACCGCTACCATTTACAGGAATTTCTTTTACTGCATATCCCACATAAGTAATTTGTAAAACCGATTGGCCAGTAGGAGCAAATATTCTAAATTCTCCATTTGTATTCGTTAAAAATCCTCGTGTGCCGTACTTTACTCTTACTGTTGCACCAGCCATGGGTTTGTTATTCTCATCAAGAACGCGTCCACTGTATAAAATTGAATCTTGGGTAATCTTAATACTATTAGATGGAACATGAGTATCTCGACGTACTATAATACTATTTTCGTCGATAACATATGATAAGTTTTGACCTTGAAGACATACCGCCATCACTTGGTTTAGGGAACTTTTATTGAAACTTGCATTGATACGACGGTTTGCATCTAATTGTCCCTGTTGCCAAAGTACATCGTAGCCACTCTGCTTTTTTATAGCTTTAAAAATTTGCTTAAGACTAATGTCTTTCTGTGATAACGTAAGTTCCTGCCCATATGTAGTGGCATTAACTTGCATCATACCCAAAATCAATAAGATCAATGTGAGCCGCATGACCAATAAAAGATTATACAGATTACCACAAGAGCAACCTGAGAGTTTTGTATAAAATTTCATACTTTTGTTTGCTTGGTTTATTCGCGCAAAAGGTCACTGCTAGGTTTTCTATGCGCGAAGTTAAGTTGGTTGTGTTTGTTTAGATCAATTGTATTAAACCAGACCAGTCAAGGGTGTTTCAGCACTCCTGACTAAAATTCAGGCTTAAAATGTTTGAGTTGTCATTTCACCATTATGGTCCTCCCTTCAATATTAAATTTTACAGCACCCGTATACTCAATCTTTCTTAGAATATTCTTCACATCACTATATTTGGATAGCGTGCCACTGAAGGATATTTTATCATAGGAATCTTTCTCATAACTGATGTCGACGTTATACCACCGGGATATTTTGCGGAGTACACTTTCAAGTGGTTCATCGTCAAATTGGAAGTAACCATTTTTCCATGCTATCGATTCTTCAGTGTCAACATTGCTGACACTAATTGGCTGTGTATTGTTTCTCCATTGTACTGCTGCTTGCTGCCCTGGTTTTAAGGTTGCCTTATTTAAATAAGCATTTGTTGCGACCTGCACACTCCCTTCCAGTAAGGTGACTTTAGATAGTGGCTCATCCAAGTAATCATTGATATTGAAATGGGTACCAAGTACTTTCACTGTTTGATGATTGGTGACAACTTTAAATGGGTGATTCTTTCTTTTGGAAACTTCAAAATAGGCCTCTCCCTGCAACATCACTTCTCTTTGACTATTGTTAAACCTTACAGGAAAGGTAAGGCTGGATGCAGCATTTAACCACACTTGAGTGCCATCGGGCAGAACCAATTGATATTGCCCTCCCCTTGGTGTAGATATAGTATTTGTGGCTAAATTGGCAGCTACTATTTCGTTTTGATTTTGATAGGTGATAGAACCATCTTTTGTTTTAATAATATCAACACCAAACTGGTCGGCCACTTCCCCTTTAACAGCTTCCTCTAAATCGATTTGTTTACCATTTGAAAGTGTTAAAACAGCTTTATTTGAGCCTGGACCGATCGTAGCAACGTTTTCTTTTAGATTGTTTGCTGGATTAGAATAGCGTGGATAAAAATAATAAACTGTAATTGAAGATAAAATCAAAATACTTGCAGCGGCAACAGTTAAATATTTACTAAACAACGTAATTGTTGGTTTATCGAGTTGAGTGATATTTTGATCGATTTTTAATTTTAAACGGTCTCGAATTTCATTGGATCCATTTCTATCAGTTTCATTTAAGATATCTATTTGATCAGTAAACAGATCAAAATACTGCTTGACAAATATATTTTGCTCGGGTGTACTCCTACCAGACAGGTAAGCGCGTACGATTCTATCAAATTCTTTCTGGTTTGGTGTATTCATCTCTACCTATACAGTATAAACAAGTGGTAACATGTCCTATGACGGTTGAATATTTATTTTACTGTCATAAAAATAGTTCGACTTAATGATAAGAATTGGCGAGTTCGATTGCTCGATAAGCATTAACAACTCCCCCGCTTGAACACTTCTCTGTTAAAAAATCTGTTTTGATGACAGAGCCAACAATAATTCTCTTTACTTGTTGTGCCGTAAGCTTCGGATAATATGCTCTGATTACTGCTGCCAAACCAGCAACTACTGGCCCGGCCATACTTGTACCGCTGTGGTTTTCATATTTGTTGCCTGGGATAGTAGAATAGATATCCAATCCGGGAGCAAACACATCGACATTCTGTTTGCCATAATTTGAAAATGGTACAACCAGGTCTTTGTCGTTGATATAGCCCGATGCACCTACTTTTATAAAAGCATTATTGATAGATTGGTCTTTTGCGTCGTTAACATTTGGAAATACTGAAATCAAATCGAGGTCTTCGTGCGCATTACCTGCTGCCTGGATGAAAATAATATCTTTACTAAGTGCATAATTAATTGCTGAGCGTAATTCTTTGTGATCACTGCTGATACTAAAAATGAAACTCAAATTAATTACTTTGGCTCCATTATCAGCTGCGTAAAGAATTGCATTCGCCTGATCTCTTTCCAGTCCATTACCAACTGGTATTGCTCTAATGGGCATCATAGCGACGTTGTTTGCAACTCCATCTATACCAATGTTATTATTGCGTTCAGCACCAATAATACCTGCTGAGTGTGTTCCATGGGCTGGCGGCACAGGACCATAAACATTATTATTACCATAAAATTTCCCTCTAGCTAATGCATATTCGCTGGCGTACTTGGCTCGGGGGTCATAATTTAAGTTAAGACGATAGTTTAATCTGATTTGATTGTCTTCGAGCCTGGCTCTTGTTTCAGCCATGAACGAGTGATAATCAGGATTTCTTTTGAGTACCTGCACCATAAAATTCTGCGCTCTAACTTCCGCTTCATTGGAAGGAATAAAGTTTTTAAAATCATTTGCATTAAGTGAATCTTTGCCGATCTTCTTCTGTATTGCATCTACATCTTTTAAAAACACAGTGGAGCTGTGTATCTCAGCATTTATTTTATCTAGTTTAGACTTAAGTTCATTTTTTTTGGATTGATAGAGCCGATAGTCTGCTAGTTCCTTTTGATCAATAACAGCGCTATCCATTTTACTGAATTTCTTGTTGTATTTTCTTATATCTCTTACGATTTCGTCATTGTCATATTCATAACTTTCTTTGGCTGACCCTAAGAAATTCCAGCCGTTGACATCGTCTATGTATCCGTTTTTATCATCGTCTTTTCCATTGCCGGGGATTTCTTTTAAATTTTTCCAGATAACATTTTTGAGGTCTTCATGTGTAATATCTAAACCACCATCAATAACGGCAACAGTGACTTTTGTAGAGTTCTTGTTTTTTAAAAGTTCCTGATATGCTTTATTGATACTAATGCCAAAAACACCGTCAGATTTTAGATCGAGGTTATACCAATTTGGTTTATATTGATTTTGTGGTTGGGCATTAATCTGAGTTGTAAATAACGTAGATAAGGCTAAACTGATGATAATGTTCGTTTTCATTATTGAACTGAGCTATTGATGAGTTGTACAAACACAGTATATAAATAGGGAGAATCTCCTATCAGTATATTTCATTAGTCGTTTAAGCCACTGCTTTAGAATATCATTATTGTGACTTTTGTCCCATTCGGCTTGAGGGAAATGGGCCTACTTTAGTAGAATAATCAAAGTTTCATTTTTTGCTGCTATTAGCTATGACCAATCTAAAAACGAGTGATAATAGCAGCCCTGCCTATTGGATCACTGATCAAAACACAGAGGGCAAAAGTTATGGTGTATATCATTTTAGAAAGCAGTTTAATTTGCTTTCAACTCCCGATTCATTCATTATTCATGTATCTGCAGATAATCGATACAGGTTGTTTGTAAATGATCAGCCAGTTTGCTCCGGACCACCTAGCAGCAGCCCTGCAAATTGGTTTTTTGAAACTGTAGATATTTCCACATTTTTAAATGAAGGATCAAATACCATTGCTGCAGTAGTGTGGAACATGGGCGAATATTCTGCTATTTACCAAATGTCCGTTCAAACCGCATTTTTTATCCAGGGGGAAGGTATTGCTGAAAAAGTTGTAAATTCAAATTCGACCTGGAAGGTTATGCTCAATAGCGCTTATACTCCCTGCTCAAAACATACACAGGAAAGAATAAATGCGTATTTCGTTGTCGGGCCTGGCGATTGCATCGATGCGGCTTTATATCCATGGGATTGGGAAAAGCAAGATTTTGATGATGAGAACTGGAATTGTCCTATATTAATTTCAGGACCAATAATTACCCGCCAGGAGACCACTAACAAATGGCAGCTCACTCGCAGAAATATCCCTTTGTTACAGGAGAGTAAACTACGAATTTCATCTGTACGAAGAACTACTATACCGCTGAAAAATGTGGATTTTTTAAAAGGAACCACACCCCTCGAAATTCCACCAAATCATCAAGTCAGCCTCTTGATAGATAATGTCTTTAACATAGTCGCCCATCCTGAGCTTATCCTGTCTGGTGGAAAAGGCAGTACTGTTGAACTTGTATATGCAGAATCATTATTTGATTCCAACTCACGAAAGGGAAACAGGAATGAGATTAAAAACAAAGATATTTTCGGGAATTATGACCAATTTCTAACTGATGGCGGTTTAAATAGAAAATTCAGAACTTTATCAATTAGAACTTACCGGTACATCCAGCTTAATATTACCACTCATTATAAGCCATTAATTATCAATGATATATATGGAATGTATACCGGTTATCCCCTGAAAATGACTAGTAGTTTTATATGTGATGACGCTTCGCTTCACCACATTTGGAATGTGGGACTGCATACGATATTTTTATGCTCGGGAGAATCATTCTATGATACGCCATATTATGAGCAATTACAGTACACTGGAGATTCGCGAATTCAGGCATTAATTACTTATTATATCAGCAATGATGACAGATTGATTAAAAAGGCTATCCTAGATTTTAGTCACTCTTTTATTGAAGACGGTTTAACACAAAGCAGATATCCAAGTCATAAACAGCAAATCATTCCCGCCTTTTCTTTATTTTGGATATCGATGATATATGATTATTGGATGCACCGTCAGGATGATACTTTTGTGCGGCAGTTCTTATCGGCTATCAAAAAAATCATGAACTGGTTTCGCGGCAAAATAGATTATGAAGTAAAAATACTCGGACCACTACCCTACTGGAATTTTGTAGACTGGAATAATTTTGACGAGCTCGGCAGGGCACCAGGAGCGGACAAAGGAAATTCTGCAATTGTAAGTTTACAGTATTCCTATACGTTATTGCAGGCAGCCGAATTATGTAACGCATTTGCTGATCCGCTGTCAGCCAAAGACTATAGATTATTGTCAGAAAGTTTAAATCAGCACACGTTTTCAAGTTGTTATAATTTGGAAAAGGGTCTGATTGCGGATACACCGGAACAAATTAGTTATAGTCAGCATGCTGGCATTTGGGCCCTGTTGAGCGGCGCTGTGCCTAATTATGCGATTAGCGCATTCACTAATAAACTGTTACACGACACGTCTATAGGACAAGTTACCTACTTCTATCACTTCTATCTTGTGCAGGCATTGAAAAAAGCTGGCATGGCAGATATGTACTTAGAACTATTAGCTCCTTGGAAAGAAATGGTCAATCTGGGGATGACAACATTTGCGGAAAAGCCAGAACCAACCCGATCCGATTGTCATGCCTGGAGTGCAAGTCCGGTTTATGATTTTTTGTCTACAATTTGTGGAATTATACCATCAAGATCTGGATTTAAGCAAGTGACAATCAAACCTGCTTTGGGCAATCTAACTCATGCTGAAGGAGTTATCGCACATCCATTTGGTGAGCTATCTGTAATCCTGAACCGTATTGGAAAAGATGGTATAAAGGCGGCTATAACGCTACCTCACAATTTGGATGGGATTTTTATATGGAAAGACCATGCAGTTAGTCTGGTTGCTGGACAGCAAATTATTAACATAGAACCTTCATTTTAGGTTTCCAGTAAGTGCTGATAAAATTATTTCAACTTTTTTTTCCATAAAAATCTTGATTAGCTAAATGCTTTTAAATTGAAATACGGACATAATAATACTTGTTCTAAATAACACATATAAGAATATTTCATTTACAAATCCTATGTCAATCAACTAAATTTCAATATTTTAAGTAATTTAGCGCCGCCAAAATGTCAATTACACATATAGGTTGTTTTGACATGGAAAAGAAATTTTCAACTAAATAATTTAACCAAATATTAATTTTTAGCCCTATGAAATTCAGACTTATTTTAGTGTTCGTAATTGGAGTTCTTACCCATCTTTGCGGAGTTGCACAGGTACAAGATCATAATCCCATATTACTAAAAGATACCTGGCCATGTTACTGGATTACTTCGGAAATGGCTCCGCAAAAAGAATATGGCATATATCAATTCCGAAAAAGCTTTAAACTAGATGCTATTCCATCTTCATTTATCATAAATGTGTCAGCTGACAACCGGTATCGGTTATTTGTAAACGGTGTTCCCATTTGTAATGGCCCCGCACGCGGTAACTTATTTAACTGGTTTTATGAAACGGTTGATATAGCCCCCTATTTAATGGCTGGCAAAAATACAATTGCTGCACTGGTATGGAACATGGGAGAATTCGCCCCTGTTGCACAAGTTTCTAATCAAACCGCATTTTTAATACAAGGAAACAATGATAAGGAAAAAATAGTCAATACCGACTCAACCTGGCGGGTAAGTAAATCCACCGCCTATACGCCTACTTCCCTTGATAATGGAGAGAGATTACAAGCATACATGGTAGTAGGGCCCGGTGATCAGCTGGATGCCAAGTCCTACAACTGGAATTGGGAAGAAACTGCCTTTGATGATAGTTCCTGGGAAAACGCTAAACAAATTGCACACCCTGAACCCGTGGGGCATGGAACGGATAATAGGTGGACATTAACACCCCGTACTATACCCCTGTTTGATGAGCAATTGAAAAGATTTTCGAAGATACGGAGGGCATCAGTTCGAAAAGTAAATGAGAACTTTTTAAAGGGAAATAAAGGATTAACCATCCCCCCTAATCAACAGATAACTATATTATTGGATATGGATTCCAATACCACAGCCTATCCCGAACTGATTACTTCTGGAGGACAAGGCTCTTCGGTAAAAATCACTTACGCAGAATCACTGTTTGATGACAAGGGCATTAAGGGTAACAGGGACGAAATTGAGAACAAAACAATCAAAGGTAACTATGATATCTTTCTTCCTGATGGTGGAAGCAGTAGAAAGTTCAGGCCGCTGTGGTTTAGATCGTATCGTTATATCCAGCTTGATGTAAGTACAAAGGATGAGGCTTTAATCTTAAATGATATTTATAGTATGAAAACAGGATATCCGTTGAAAATGGATGCCTCTTTTAATTCTAATGACCCATCTCTCCACGAGATTTGGAATGTAGGATGGCGAACCGCAAAATTGTGTGCAGGTGAGCTATATTATGACACTCCTTATTACGAACAATTACAATATACGGGAGATGCGCGTATTCAGTCGTTAATTTCACTTTACACGAGCGGAGATGACAGATTAATGCGTAAAGCTATCATCGATTTTTATAATTCCCGTACTCCTGAAGGTTTAACGCAGGGACGATATCCAAGTAACCGCTTGCAAATCATTCCCACTTTTTCTTTATTCTGGGTTTCTATGATTCATGATTATTGGATGAACCGCAAGGATGATACTTTTATTAAACGATTCCTTCCGGCAGTTAGCGAGATAATGGAATGGTATAAGACCAGAATTGATGAGAAAAAGAATATGCTGGGCCCGTTAAGCTGGTGGAATTTTGTAGACTGGGACAATTTCAACAACTGGGGAGTACCGCCTGCGGCAGAGAGCGGGAATTCTTCCATCATTACACTACAATATGCATATACGCTGAATCAGGCAGCTGATTTATTTATTGCATTTAATAAAATCCAGGACGGTAATGACTATAAAAAATTAGCTGCAACGTTAAATAGAAACACTTTATTAAACTGCTACAACCAAGATAAAGGAATGGTTGCAGACTCGCCTGATATGAAGTCTTATAGTCAGCATGCTGGCATATGGGCAGTTTTAAGTGACGCAATATCAAAAGAAGATGCCAACAAGACGATGACCACCTTACTGAATGATAAATCAATTGGTCAGGTTACATTTTTTTATCGTTTTTATCTTATACAGGCTTTGAAGAAAGCGGGTCTGGGAGATCTTTATTATAGTGAACTGACCCCATGGAGGGATATGTTGAAATTAGGCCTAACTACCTTTGCGGAAAAGCCTGAGCCCACAAGATCGGATTG
>Ga0247816_10000172_pt1 | contig 39196 bp, 40 predicted proteins | sample UWRJL209509C1_FD_179930 | JGI IMG/M metagenome (GOLD analysis project Ga0247816, IMG submission 179930) | Plant litter microbial communities from Arlington Agricultural Research Station in Wisconsin, United States - UWRJ-L209-509C-1 | ecosystem: Environmental > Terrestrial > Plant litter >...
GCCAGGTATAGTCCACTCTAACTCAATAGTCTCGCCTTTTTTTAGATTCTTGAATTCTTTACCTTGCAGCTTTGAGTTATTACCGAACACTAATACATCTGAAGAGTTCTTTACTGCGAATCCAAATATCGCCCCCTCGGTGTCTTTGTTGACCTTTAGACTAACTTTAATTTTTAGTTCTTCATTTTGAATAACAAGTGATGGCTCAACCTTTACACTAGAGTGTGTTATGTCACCATTACCCCAACGGCCATCTTTCTTTTTTGCATCAGAATTATCAGCTCGTTCGACAAATAGCTTGTCGTACTCTCGAGAAACCTTAGCGGCAGTCCCGCTTACAATAATTTTACTTTTATCAATAAGGACAGCGCGGTCGCAATACTCACGTATTGCGTTCATGTCATGACTGACGAATATTACCGTTTTACCTCGTTTTTTTAAAGATTTAAAGTACTTAAAACATTTACGCTGAAAATCAGCATCCCCAACTGCAAGCACCTCGTCAATCAAAAGTATATCTGATTCCGCAAGCACTGTTGCTACAGAAAAAGCCAACCTAACTTGCATTCCTGATGAATAGTTTTTTAGCTTTTGGTCCATGAATCTTTCAAGTTCGGCAAACTCTACAATAGACTGATACTTCTGCTCGATCTCTTTCGTAGAAAAGCCCATAAGCGCGCCGTTTAGATGAACATTTTCTCTACCTGAAAGTTCAGGGTTAAAGCCAACGCCAAGTTCAATAAAAGGAACAATTCGTCCATTTACGGTTACCTGTCCATCGTTCGGCTGGTAAATGCCAGCGATTATTTTAAGTAGCGTACTCTTTCCACTACCGTTACGGCCAACGATTCCAAAAAATTCTCCTTCTTTGATATCAAAAGAGATGTCCTTAAGTGCGTGTTGAACTTCTGACTTTTTGCGCTTTTTAAATGGGTGTATAAAGACACCTTTAAGTGAATCTGACTGCTCATGTGGAAGAACGAAATCTTTAGAAACATTCTGAACAGAAACAACAACATCAGCCATAATTATATTTCCTCCGCAAACTTAGGTGATCGTTTCCGAAAATAAAGGCCGGCAAGGACTGCAAGTAGGATAGTAAATGTTATCGGTACGATATGCATGTATGGGTTGTTGAAGATTGAAGTGATAGTAGGCGTATCAGCCCATATCACACTTGCTCTCGCGTCCTGAATGATCTGAGCAATAGGGTTTAGCATAAGAAGCTGTGCTGCTACTGGAGATATTGCCACCACCATCGTTAGCGGGTAAATAATCGGCGTAGCATAGAATCCTGCCTGAAGCACAAGCTCCCATATATAGCTGATGTCTTTAAATTTCACATAAAGAGCGCTAAGTAGAAACGCGAATGCTAATCCTAGAATAAACATCTGTGCAATCAATGGAATTATCCAGAGTGCACTCCATGTCAAACTTACGCCATTCAAGATTATAAACAGGCCAACCACCAAGAGACTTATAGATAGGTTGATCAAAGCCGAAAAAGAACCAGCAACTACAATAACGTATCGCGGGAATGACAGCTTTCTCATGAGGTCACCCTTGCTGACAATTGCAGACAGACCTTGTGACGTTACTTCTACAAAATAATTCCAAAGAACAACACCTAATAAAAGCGAAACCGCAAAGTGGGGTATCCCTGCACCAAATCGCAAGAAATGAATAAATACTACGTAGAGTACTGCGAAGAGCACCAAAGGTTTTAATAGACTCCATACGTAACCAAGGACCGATCCTTTATACCTTAATTTGAAGTCTGTAAAAACCAACTGCCTTAACAGAATTAATGAATAGCGATAACGCTCTTTTAGCTTCGGTAGAATATTCACAGTAGTATCCATTATAGGTACATCCCCTTTTTAAATCAATGACGTGCTCCTCGAATATGGAATATCGAGAAAATCTCACATGATACAATTAGTATATGTTTTTTAAAATAACCCCTAAGAAAATACTGCTCGTGCTTATTAGTATGATTGTCTTTCTGTTTATTACTCACATTATCAGTCAAAATATTATCGGTCACTATACATTCGATCCTTCAAGTGTAAAGTATCAACTTCTATGGAAGTTCAATCTAGATGAAGAAAGGGCATTTGGTACATGGTATGCTCAAATCGTTCTTTTTATTACTGCGGCGGCACTTCTATTTATTGGCATATCTAAAAAAATAGCAAAGAAAGAATGGGCGTGGTGGTGGATTGTTCTTGGATTTGTCTTCGTATATTTGTCGATAGATGAAGCGGTGTCTCTGCACGAAATGCTAGTTAAGCCTGTACAGGATTATCTTGGCATTACCACGGGTCCACTTTTCTATGCATGGATTATCCCTGTGTTTGTTTTAGTTTTCCTATTTACTCTCACGTATGTCAAATTTTGGTTAAATTTACCTAGAAAAACTCGTCTTCTCTTTGTCGTAGCTTTCTCTATTTTCATGGTTGGAGCAGTTGGTATGGAGATGATCGCTGCGAGTTACTATTCCGTAAACTTTGGAGGCTACGTTACTGCAGGTTCAGATCAACTACTTATACTTATACCTGGCGTAGAAGAAACTTTAGAGATGCTAGGAATCGCCATATTCCTTTACTGCTTGCTTGATTATATCAAAACCAATAAAGTTTCTATAAAACTAAGTAGCGAACAGGTAAGTTCATGACAAAGCCACTAGGAACAATCGTTATTACGGGTATCAACGGCTTCGTCGGCGAGCACCTCGCTCAACATCTCCAGTCCTCCAACTTCACTGTCAGCGGTGTTGGTCGTGAGGTAACTCCGAATCCAAATGTTGCTCCCTTTCTTGACAGTTACCAACAGGCCGATCTTTTAAACGAATCTCAAGTAAATAACTTAGTTCTTAAAAATGCTGCTGCCATCATCCACCTTGCCGGTCTTGCTTCTGTTGCAGAGTCTTTTGACAAGCCCGACCTCTATAAAACAGGTAACGCAGAGATGACAAATAATCTTCTCACAGCTGCAGAGCAACAAGGCTTTGCTGGTCGTGTCGTAGCAGCAAGTACTGGTGCGCTCTACAGCTCAAATCAGCCAATGCCTCTCAGCGAGAGTGCCGAAACAACACAGGGCTCGCCGTACGCAATTGGTAAGCTACGTGCTGAAGAAGTGATTAAGCAACATCGCGCAGCTGGCGCAGATGTCGTTATCGCTCGCCCATTCAATCACATTGGCCCGGGGCAAGGTAACGGTTTCCTTGTTGCTGATTTATACGACCAACTCAATACTGCTAAAGAATCGGGTGTTTCTGATATTCTTGTTGGTAACTTGGCAACAAAAAGAGATTACACCGATGTTCGTGATATCGTTGCAGCGTATGCAAAACTTGCGACTGCAGATTCTCTCAAACACGACACATACAACATCTCATCAGGCTCATCTCTTGCCGGTTTTGACATCCTTGGATACCTTCAGAAAGCAATGAATCTAGAATCAATTACACCGTCAGTTGATCAATCAAAGATTCGTCCAACTGATGCTCAAGATATTATTGGTGATTCAACACGAATCCAAGAAGAGCTCAACTGGACTCCTGTATCAAGCCCAGAAAAGGCTATTATTGATTTCGTAGCTCGTCGAAAACTCTAGACTCTAATGTATTCAGGGAGTGTTAAGGCAAGTGCAGTAATGTTGTAAGTGGTATCAAACTCGCCACCAAAATCAGGCATATCTGCAGTGATAAGGTGAACTTCACTGATTGATTCTGTTGCTTCGTGGGCAACTTCTTTCACCTTCGCCGCATTTTTTGCTCGAACAACATGAATAACATGGTCGAGTTTCGAAGGGTATTCATAAATTGTTTTAATAAATTCGAGTTCTTTTGATTCATACCCCGTCTCTTCAAGAAGTTCAAGAGCAGCAACCTCCAGGGGTGTACGTCCGTGCTCGACACTACCAGAAGGAAGGTTAAGAATAACCCTATCAATCGCATACTTATACTCAAATTGGGTAATTAACCGGCCTTCAGTGTCGGTCGCAACCACAATCACACCGCTAGGGAGTGTCGCGACAGTGTAATCATCGAAAGTAGCACCCGTTGGTAGCTTTACTGTATCTTGATATACCTTCATGAAGCGAGTATCAAGCAGCGTCTCCCTATGAAGACGCTGCCATTTTTGAGGTTTTGAAACCATTAATTAAACCTTCGTTGATTCAATCGCGAGGTCGTGTTCAACCATAAGTTTCACAAGACCAGGGAAATCAACTTTTCGTTTCCAACCAAGTTCGGTCTCTGCTTTTGTTGGGTCCCCGAGAAGCAAGTCAACTTCAGCGGGTCGCATGAATGCAGGGTTTTGTTTCACATACGGCTTCCAGTCTTCAATGCCAATTTCTTTGAAGGCAAGGTCAAGGAACTCTTCGATAGAGTGAGTCTCACCTGTTGCGAGGACGTAATCATTTGGCGTATCCTGCTGAAGCATCAACCACATACCCTCGACGTAGTCACCTGCGTAACCCCAGTCTCGCTTTGGCCATAGGTCACCGAGCTCAATGTGGTCTTGAAGACCAAGTTTAATACGTGCAACTGCATTCGTAATCTTGCGAGTAACGAACTCGACACCACGTCGGTCGCCTTCGTGATTAAAGAGGATACCAGAAACTGCAAACATTCCATAGCTCTCACGGTAGTTCTGCGTAATCCAGTGTCCGTAGAGCTTCGCAACACCGTACGGGCTTCGCGGGTGGAACGCTGATGCTTCTGTGTAGCCCTTTTCAGGACGGTTATATTCAAGGCCACCAAACATCTCTGATGTTGAAGCTTGGTAAAATCGAACTTTATTCTCAGGATCGGTAATTCGAATTGCTTCAAGAATATTAAGAACACCCTTTGCAGTGACGTCGCTAGTAAGCATAGGATCCTTGAAAGAGTATCCAACATGGCTAATTGCACCAAGGTTATATACCTCATGTGGTTTTGCGGTTTGCATTGCACGAATCAGCGCGGACGCGTCAACAAGGTCAGCTTCGATAAGTTTTACATAAGGGAATTCAGCTTCAAATTCACGACGGCGAGTATTGTGTTGTCCACGAATAATTCCGTACACTTCGTACCCTTTTTCGTGAAGTAATTTAGCAAGGTGGCCACCATCTTGCCCTGTGACACCAGTAATTAAAGCTCTCTTTATTTCAGTCATTTTCAATCAATCCTTGCAGTAAATGTGTTAATTCCAGTGCTTTTAATTATACACGACTATCCGTTTCTTGCGATGACCCATCAGGCTACTCTATACTAAGAAGTAATGAACCTCCTCGAACACGAATCTAAATCACTTCTCGCCCAGGCAAATATCCCCACGCCAACTTCGACGCTCATCGAAAAGGGTTCCACAACAATTCCCCACCTTCCTGTCGTACTTAAGTCTCAAGTTCCAACCGGTGGCCGAGGAAAGGCTGGGGGAATCCTCATCACCGATACTCCTGAAGATTTCGAACTCGCAGTCGAAACACTATTTAAGCTCCCAATCAAAGATTTCACACCAAACACACTTCTCGCTGAAGAAAAACTCAATATCAAGCGAGAATTATATATCAGCTTATTAGTCGATCGTTCAAGCGCCGGCCTCAAACTCCTCGCCCACACTCAAGGTGGTATCGAAGTTGAAGAAAATCACGACTTTCACTCATGGGAAGTTCCGTACAACACCGCTGATTTTGATCAATTCGGCCAAGACCTTGCCGATTACTACGATCTTCCCGAGCAGACGTTTGCGCTCCAAGATTTAGTGCAGAATCTCCTCACCTGCCTCAAGCGAAACGATGCCACGATGATTGAAATTAATCCCCTCGTTCTCACCGCACAGGGCAAACTCGTTGCCGGTGACGCAAAAATCACTCTCGACGACGCCGCATCATTCCGTCATGGCTGGCAATTTGAAACAGCTACGGCTGAAACAAACTTCGTCACCATCCACCCAGAAGGAACCGTCGCAACAATCGCCAATGGTGCCGGCCTTGCTATGGCAACCGTCGACGCCGTCGAAGCAGCTGGTATGCACGCAGCAAACTTTCTTGATATCGGTGGTGGTGCAACCACTGAAACACTTGTCGCGGCCTTTGAACGAATCGTGACCTACTCACATGTGAAAGCAATTATTATTAACGTCTTTGCAGGGATCACCCGGGCCGATGAAGTTGCAAAAGCAGTCATCGCTGCACAAGAAAAGATCACTCATCTCCCTCCGTTATTTATCCGAATTGCTGGCACAAACGAAGCACTCGCACAACAGCTACTTTCAGAGAAAAACATTGCCATGCTCCCGAGCCTCGAAGCATGTATTGTAGCTGCAAAGGAGACAATTAATGGATAATCTTTTTGAAGGCAAGAACGTCATCGTTCAAGGAATAACCGGTAGTCACGGTCGCTTCCAAACAGCTGCCATGATCAAAGCGGGGACTCATATCGTTGCTGGCGTCACCCCCGGTAAGGGTGGTGAATTAGTCGAGAACGTCCCGGTCTATAACACTGTCGCTAATGCGCAAAAAAACCATCCTGTTGATATTACGGTTATCTTCGTCCCTGCTCCCTTTGCAAAAGCAGCGCTCCTTGAAGCAATTAACGCAAATGTTCCCCTGGTCGTTTGTATTACTGAAGGTATCCCCGTTCATGACATGTTAGAAGTTAATGAAAAGTTAAGATTCTCAACCAGCACGCTTCTTGGGCCAAACTCACCTGGCGCGCTCATCCCGGGTGGTAACAAACTTGGCATTATCCCTGCTCACATGGGTCTCGAGGGTTCAGTTGCGATTGTCAGTCGATCAGGCACACTCACCTACGAAACAATGGCCAGCCTCTCAGAGAAGAATATCGGTCAACGCTACGTCATCGGTATCGGTGGTGATACGATTCATGGCCTCGGCTATATCGATTGTCTTGAGTTGTTTGAAAACGACCCACTCGTCACACGCATTATCCTTATTGGAGAGATCGGTGGGCAAGATGAAGTTGCCGCAGCTACATACATTAAAAAGTCGGTATCAAAGCCTGTCTTCGCCTATATCGCTGGTCACTACGCGCCAAAAGGCGTCCAGCTTGGTCACGCCGGCGCAATTCTTGGTTCAGAGAGCGAATCAGCCCAAGCTAAAACAGCAATCCTGCAAAAATCAGGAGCACACACCGCTGTCAGTATCGCTGATCTCGTTAGCCTCGTGAGTAGTGAATAACCTCTGTTAGTGATATAATAGCAGCAATGAAAAAGGTATCCCTCCTTATCCCCGCCTACAACGAAGAAGCTGTCCTCGACACGCTCTACGCTCGCCTGACAAAACTTGCCGATGACACGAAAGAATATTCTTTTGAATTTCTTTTCGTCAACGATGGCAGTCGTGACAAAACCCTCAGTATCATTAAAGAATACGCCAAGAATGATCCTCGCGTTGCTTACGTGAACCTTTCTCGAAACTTCGGTAAAGAAATCGCTATGATCGCCGGCCTCGACCACGTCACGGGTGACGCAACCGTTATCATCGATGCTGACCTTCAAGACCCACCAGAACTTATCCCTCGCATGCTCACACTCTGGGAACAAGGTCACGACGATGTCTACGCAAAACGACAAAGCCGCGAAGGTGAGTCGTGGTTGAAGAAATTCACCTCTAAGACTTTCTATAAAATCCTTCAACAGGTGAGTCAGGTCCCTATTCAACAAGATACTGGCGACTTCCGCCTCCTCGACCGTCGCGCCGTTGAAGCGCTCAAGCAAATTCGTGAATCGCAGCGCTACACAAAGGGTATGTTTAGCTGGATCGGCTTTAATAAAAAAGAAATTCTCTACGACCGAGACCCTCGTGCTGCTGGTGAAACAAAATGGAACTACCGTAAACTCACTAACTTCGCCATTGATGGAATTACTTCATTTACGACTGCTCCACTTCGTATCTCAACCTACTTTGGGTTCTTTATCTCTCTCGCCGCCTTTATCTACATCATCTACTTGATCGTTCGAACTATCTTTTTCGGTACCGACCTCGCCGGCTACCCATCAATGATGGCGGTCATCCTTTTCCTTGGTGGTGTGCAGCTTCTTTCACTCGGAGTTATCGGTGAATACATTGGCCGAATATTCAACGAAGTAAAGCAACGACCACTGTATTTTGTAGAGAATCATCATGAAAGCCACAATAAAAAAGCACGCTGAAAAAATTAGGTATATTATCGTCGGTGGGTTTAACACCTTTCTCGATTTCTTCATTCTTTTTGCATTAGTTGCGTTTGGACTAGATAAAATCCCCGCTAACTACATCTCAACAACCGTCACAATGATTATTAGCTTCTTCTTAAATAAAAGTTTCACCTTTGAATCAAAAGATGGCAACGCCCGGAAGCAATTCGCCCTCTTCATCATCATTACTGCCTCTGGTCTCTGGATCATCCAACCAATTATTATTACTTTCGTTACCTGGGCACTTGCGAGTCTTAACCTCCCTGCGCCTGTTTCACTCTTTATCGCTAAATCAATCGCAACCGTTGCGACACTTATCTGGAACTACATCTGGTACTCACGCGCCGTCTTTAAAAAGAAGGGGGCGTAATGCATATTGCCATTGATGCACGCATTATTAACTCCAGTACTGGCCGATACGTCGAACGACTCGTCACTCATCTTCAATCAATCGATACAAAAAATACCTACACAATCCTTGTTCGTAAAAAAGATGAAACCTTCTGGAAACCTTCAGCACCAAACTTCACCGTCAAAATTGCCGATTTCGATAACTATTCACTCGCAGAACAAACGAAGTTTAAGAAGTTTTTAACAATTCTCGCCCCTGACCTTGTTCATTTCTGTATGCCACAACAACCAGTCGGCTACAAAGGCAAGAAAGTCACCACATTTCACGACCTCACCCTCGTAAAAACCTATAATTCTGACAAAAACTGGCTCGTATTTCATGCAAAACAAGCGATTGGTAAATGGGTATTTAAGAAAGTCGCAGCGGATAACAACCATATCATCACGATTAGCGATTTCACCACTAGTGAACTTATCAGTTTCACTGGTATAGCTGAAGAGAAAATTACCCGCATCTACGAAGCAAGTGATGTTTCTGCAATTGCACCAAAACACTATAAACTCCCATTCAAAAAATATATTCTTTACGTTGGGCAGCAATCTGATTACAAAAATATTAAGCGACTCGGAGACGCACATCAGCAACTCCTCGAGAAAAACCCTGACCTCGGTCTTGTACTCGTTGGGAGTAAAAATGCCTCTGCGCTTAAAAACGAAACGTATTTCAACAACAACAACTACAAGAATATATTCTTCACCGGCTTTGTTGATGATGCCGAATTAAACTGGCTATACGGTCACGCGACTGCCTATATCTTCCCATCACTCATGGAAGGCTTCGGACTTCCCGGACTCGAAGCAATGAGTCATGGCACCCCCGTGGTCAGTAGTAATGCAACCTGTCTTCCTGAAATCTATGGGCAAGCAGCCCACTACTTTAACCCGCTCGATACAAACGACATCGCAGCGGCTACCCAACAAGTTATTTCGAATGACACTCTTCGTACTCGACTTTCAAAACAAGGCTACAAACAGATTAAAAAATACTCCTGGCACAAAATGGCGCAGGAGACTCATACGGTATACGAAAAGGTTCTCAAAGCTAAGAACTAATTTGAGCGATCGTTACTTTACGATCATATCCTTCACCTTCAGAAAACGTCCGAATATCAGAGTATTCAAGCGCAACCTGGTGAACAATTCGGCGATCAGCTGGGTTTAACGAAGCAACGTGCGAGTTGCCTGTTTTTTGCACTTCAGCAATCCACTCACGAACCTGCGCAGCAAGTCGTTCAGCTCGAAGTCGTTTGTAGTCAGCAATATCAACATTCACTCGAGTGAGTGCTGCATCTTTATTACGTAACACCGTTGAAACAAGATATTGCAGGCTTCGAAGTGTATCTGCATTCCGGCCAATCAGAATACTATTGATATCACTTGAAGGGACGGAAAGTTCAATGACATCGTCATCGACTTTTACCGAAACATCGGCATTAATTTCAAAAAAGGTAAGCAGGTCCGCGAGATATTTTTGTGCAAATTCGATTGATTGCTCTCGGTTCATATAACTTACTCCTTATTCTTACGCGGGGTATCCTTAGCGGTAATACGAGTTACTTTTGTCACGCTTGCTTCACGAGCAACTTTTTCGCGAGCTTTTGCAGTCGCCTTTTTACCTTGCTTTGGCGCTTCATCAGCAATCTTATCCATCTCATCAGCGTCCTTCTTCAAAAGGAAGTGTTGTTGAATCGCAGCAAAGATATTTGAAGTAACGTAGTAAAGACCAATCGCACCCGGAAGACCGATCATAATGAAGAACATCATAATAGGAAGGAACTTAATCATCTTGCCCATCATCACTGCGTTCAATTCAGCTTGGTCAGGTTGCTTACCTTCGCCAGCTTCAGCTAACACATCACGGAGTCGTTTTGAAGAGGTTGAAGGAGTCGTTTGCTTTGAAATAATGTATTGAGTCACGGCTGCAAGAATTGCGAGGGCAACGAGGAAGAAGTTAACGCCGTTTGCAGAAAATGCGTGAGCGGTGAGGTCGATTACACCGAGGAACATATTATTGAATGAATCAGGGTTTTCAATAAGGCTCTTTACCGCGCCGATGTTTTGCATAAACCCGTAAGAGAAATGCTCAATCTTATCACGGTGTGAAGTGAAGATTTGAATCACCTGGAAAAGGGCGATGAAGATAGGAAGCTGGATAAGTAGCATCAAAATAGAACGGAATGGTTTTACTCCGTGTTTTTTGTAGAGCTCAAGCATCTGCACGCCTTCAGCCTGCCGATTACCCTTTGCCGCCTTCTTAATCTTGGCAAGTTCAGGTTGTAGCTTTCGCATTGCCTTTACTTGGTGGAGTTGTTTGACCACCAAAGGCCACATCGCAAAACGAATAATGATAGTAAAGACAATAACGGCAATACCAAAATCGCCGCCAGGGATGACACTATACAACCAAATCAAAAGGTTAAAGATTGGTTGAACAACAATAAGTTCAAATATATTCACGTATTAAGCCTCACAGAATTACTCTATAAATTATACCAGTTTATGCTGTTTTATACAGCTCTGCTTTTTCAAACAACTGGGTGAGCTGTGCTTCAAGCTGGTCAGAGGGGAGTGTTCGAAGCTCAGAAGAGGTCACAATAATCACAATATCAAACACGCCAGAAAGAGAGGGGAGCTGGTGTCGGGTAAATTCGTAGAGGCGGCGGCGAATACGATTTCGCCCAACAGCACTCTTCATTACTTTTTTACTGACAACAACAGAAACACGAGAATAAGTTCGGTGACTATTCTCTACCCATTTAATAGTAACTGCCTGTGAACGAACCGCTTTACCGTTCGCGTATACATAACGCAGACTATTGTGACCGTGAAATCGATATTTGCTAGATAACATAATGTATTCTTTAGTATACCGTATAAAAATAAACACCGCCGGTTTTATGGGCGGTGTTTATTTCGTCATTAGACAGAGATCTTTGCTCGGCCTTTTAGGCGGCGGCGCTTCAATACGGCACGGCCAGATTTTGAAGCAATACGCGCGCGAAAACCGTGTGTTACTGCACGGTGACGTGTGTGTGGTTGGTGCGTTCGTTTTGGCATATCCGATATATTGTACCTCATTCACCCTTTAAATGCAATTCTTGGTTTGCTTTTTCCGTCAGTCGTTGCCTAGTATATAAAACTTATCCACAGTTACTCCCCCTTTATCCACACATTAACAGAGGTGGGATGCAAATGTGTATAACTCGACCTCAATACGTCCCCTCACCTATTAATCTATTTATGGTTGTGGAAAACCCCCGTATTCACGTATAGTAGACATCAGTTAATGTGCAATAAACAGGGGGAATAAATGCAAGACATTCATGCGTTATGGCATAGCGTTCTTGGTGAGGTAGAACTCACCGTTCCTCCGACGTCTTTTGCGACGTTCTGGTCTAAGGCCGAATTAGTCACCTGCGCCCCTGAAGAAGCGGTTATTGAAGTTCCTAATATCTTCATCCGTCGCCAATTTGAAGTAAAGTTTAACGACACTATTAGGGAGCTCCTTTCTAAGAACGGCGTAAACCCTGCGAAGATCACGTACTCTGTCCCTACTTCAGGGAAGAAAACCCGAGTAAACCGTGAAACAACCCGCGATACAATGACGATCCCTGGACAAGGTGGTAATCAATTAGTAAATCGCCCACTCAGCGCCCCTGCTCCTTCAGCTGCAACAACCGGTAATCTCAATCCTCGCTATACATTTGATAATTATATTGTCGGTTCAAACAACGATCTTGCTCATACTGTTGGCCAGGCAATTGCCGCTAACCCTGGCACGAAGTACAATCCCCTTTACCTTTATGGTGGTGTTGGGCTTGGTAAAACTCACCTTATGCAAGCAATCGGTAATGAAATTATTAGCCAAAATGCTGATGCACGAGTTCTCTACGTTAGTTCTGAAACATTCGTGAATGAATTCCTTGATCATATTCGATTTAAGAAAAAGGGCTTCTCTGATAAATATCGTAATGTTGATGTCTTAATTATCGACGACATGCAATTCATTGCGAATAAAGAAAAGACGCAAGAAGAGTTCTTCCACACCTTTAACTTCCTTCACCAAAATAATAAACAAATTATTATTAGTAGTGATAAACCACCAAAAAGTATCCCAACACTTACCGAACGTCTTCGCAGTCGTTTCGAAATGGGCATGACTGTTGATGTCCAAATGCCAGATTTTGAAACTCGCTGCGCAATCTTAAGTGCAAAAGCTGGTCTTTCTGGCGTCACACTCAACCAAGAGACAGTCGAGTTCCTTGCAACAAACATTAAAACGAATGTTCGTGAACTTGAAGGCGTATTAAACCAACTCCTCGCCTATGCTGAACTTCACGGGACTGAACCAGACATCTCAACTGCTGAAGGGCTCCTTGGAAATGTTCGTCACTCTCGGCCACAACACTTAACAAGTAAACAGATTATTGATAAGACAGCAAAACACTTCCAACTAAAAATTGAAGAAATTTGTAGTGCGAAACGAGACAAGCATATTGTCCTCCCTCGCCAGATTGCAATGTACCTCCTTCGAAGCGAACTTCACTTAAGCTTCCCTAAGATTGCTGGTGAACTTGGTCGTAAAGATCACACCACAGCCATCCACTCAGTTGAAAAGATTGAGAAAGCTATTAAGTTAGATTTTGTTATTCGTGAGCAAGTTGCCTCAATACGGGAGAAATTGTATGTCTAATCCCCTCTCTTTTAGTTGGGTAAAAAATGTGTACAACCTGCGAACACCTCGCGGTATAACCAGTGGGCGTTTGTACACAGGTATGGTAAAAGAAGTACTCAGTGCTTCACAGGTAGGGGTAAAAGTCCGATCTTTACACACATTCTTCCCCACACTATCATCAGTTTCTTCCCCAGCTTTTTTCCGTGATTTCAATCTGTTATATAGTCAGTTATACCCACTTTCCACAGCACCTACTATTATGAAGAACAAGAAAAAATAAGAAAGGAATAACAATAATGGAATTAACAGTTACTCAAGATAATTTCGCAAAAGCACTCTCAGCAGTTGGTCGTGTTGCAAGTACAAAGACACAACTTCCTATTCTTGGAAACATTCTTTTACGCACAGACGGTAACCGCCTATTAATTGCTGCAACTAACTTAGAGATTGCAACCACTCAATATATTGGAGCAAAGATCGCAAAGCCCGGAGCAATCACTGTCCCTGCTCGTCTTATTTCTGAATTCGTCAGTAGCCTCCCTAAAGAATCAATTGAACTTCGTGTCGTAAATGAGAATATCCACATCACCTGTGGAAAGTACCACTCTATTATTAACGGAGTAATTGCCGATGACTTCCCAGAACTCCCAACAATTATCGAAGAATCATCAGTAAGCTACTCAATTAATAGTGAAGATTTCAAACAAGCAGTCTCTCAAACAGTCCTTACTGCGAGCGGAGACTCAACACGGCCTGTTCTTACAGGAGTTTACTGGCATTCCCACGAAGGATTCCTTTATCTTGCAGCAACCGACGGATATCGCCTCTCAGAGCGTCGTCTTGTTGAAACAACGAGTGAAGTATCGGCTATCATTCCAACACAATCACTCCAAGAAGTCCTTCGTACTATTAGTGATGATGTTGAATCAGTTGAGATCCTCTTTGACGAAACGCAAGTTCGTTTTCGATGTAATGAAGCAGAAGTTATTAGCCGTTTGATCGATGGTAATTTCCCTGACTACCGCCAACTCGTACCAAAAGAATCTGATACGATTGCGACTGTTTCTAAATCTGAATTTACTCGTGTCACAAAAGTCGCCGGCCTCTTTGCCCGCGAATCTGGTGGAAGTGTCACGTTAACAGTCAGTGAAGAAGATAAATCTGTTTCTCTTCATTCAATCGCTTCTGAATTTGGTGAGAACACCTCTGAACTAAGTGCTGAAGTGAAGGGTGGCGGTCAGATTACTCTTAACTCTCGCTACCTTTCAGAAGGGCTCGCAGTAACTGACGCTGATACGGTCACTATTGAATTTAGCGGTAAGCTTTCTCCCTGTATTATTCGTTCTCTGAAGAAAGATACGAATTACTACCACATGATCATGCCACTAAAGAGTTAATATGACCTTTATTAAGACAGTAAAAGTCTATAATATCCGTTCTCATGAAGCATATGATGTTTCGTTTTCTCCGAACGTTTCTATTATTACTGGTGCAAACGGGAGTGGAAAAACCACCCTACTTGAAGCTGTCTATATATCATTACAAGGGAGTTCTTTTAAGGGTTCAGATAATGATATCCTTCGTAAAGATCAACCATGGTGGAAAATTGATCTTATTCTCGATGATGACCAGCGCCGTGTCGTGACATTTGACCCGAAACAACCTTCTCGTAAAAAGCAGTTCGACATTGATGGAAAAAAGAATGCCCGGCTTATTACACAGTACAAACACCCTGTCGTATTATTTGAACCTGAAGACCTTCGGCTATTAAATGGCTCCCCTGCCCGCCGCCGACTTTTTATTGATCGATTCATTAGCCAGCTCAACCCAAAGTACATTACCGCTCTGCGTGCATATGAGCGTGCGCTACGCCAACGCAATATACTTTTGAAGCAACAATACCCTCAAGAAGATCAGCTCTTTGTATGGAACCTCACACTTGCTGAGCACGGATCATATATCATCGAACAACGGTTAGTATATATAGAAAAGATTAATTCTACCCTCACGAACACCTATCAACATATCGCTGGAACTGAAGATGAAGTTACGGCCGAATACTCTCATGAATATAAAGGAGTCATTAAACAAAAACTTCTTCAAGAACTTCACACAAGTACAACCAGAGATACGTATATAGGAAGTACCTCTGTCGGCCCCCACCGTCACGATATTATATTTAACATCAATAACTCCCCTGCCCTTACGATTGCCTCAAGGGGTGAAGCGCGAACAATCCTCCTCGCACTGAAGTTTATTGAAGTTTCAATTATCGAAGATTTTACTGATAAAAAACCAATCATCCTTCTCGATGACGTTTTCTCTGAACTTGACGCCTCTCGCCAAAAATTACTCGCAACGAGGTTCACGAATCATCAAATCATTATGACCTCAGCAACAAATAACGCAGGCAAAAGCGCCCACGTTATTACACTCTAAATAAATGGTTATATTTAACGATATTCAATAACGACAGTTGTCGGATCAATTCCAGCAGCTCGCAGTGCATCGAGCGCTTGGTTTTTATAGAACTCTTCTTGGAGCGCGAGTTTAATACATATCCCATACTCTTTTTCTTGTGCATTAATGATACATGGGAACGCGTAATAAAATTTACCAGTCAAAGGCAGTTTATCGATAAAAGGATATTTTTTTGATAATTCCGCACCACCTTCGGTAACGTTAAATCCGCTAATCCGCTCAATTCGACTTCGGTATATTTCTTCTTTGAGTGTTTTTTCACCCGCTTCATTTGATGCTTCAAGTAAAGCATAGAGTTGTGAAACTTCCCCTTCTTTAACGGTTACCTTCTTGGTAGTTTCTTTAAAATTATCCCTTTTTAATGTCAAAGTATATTCACCCGGTTTAAAAGTAACTACTTGGTCATATATTACTTTTAGGTCTTTCTCACCACCAGTAACGACAATCTCATCAGGAGCAACAACAAAACGAACCCCTGTTTTCACCTCAGGAGGATTTGAAACGATTGCAATTATAATACTCACTACTGCAATCAACCCGAAAAAAATACCAACAATAAGGATGAGTTTCTTTTGATACGGTTCCATTACTTAAGCCTCCAAACACCGGCGCCTTCGCCAATCATCCACGTCACACCACCTGTTGGGCGAACACTCGGAACACGATCTTGATATGATGCATCAGCCGCCATATATTCGCCATTCGGCCCCGTAAAGATAATAATATGACCCGGTGTAGCAACAATATCACCTGGCTGCATTTGATCGATACCAATCGTACCAAGTGAATTATATTTTCCAGAACTATTCATGTAATCAATTTGAGTTGGAACGAATACCTCAGCGAATGTTGGATCTGCCCCTGATGAGCGCATGACTGTTGAGACAAATCGACCACAGTCAGTAATCGCTGGGTAGGCAAAAGGAGCACTGTTGTATTGAGGGAAAACGTCACGATACGCTTGAACGGTTAATGAAACATCAGTCTCTCCATTGGCCGCTGGTCGATCCATCGCAAGTCCAATCGCAGTCTTCACAATATCGCCAGCCACTACACCAGATGTCGAACATTCAACATCGCCAGTGACTCCACCAAGGTAACTGAGTACGGCAAGCGCACCAGCTTTATTTCCATCAATCTGACCAGCATCAAGCGCAGGGTCACCAGGAGGCCCTACCCAAGCCATGTTCATGTGTTCTTCATCAAACCCATTCATAACATACGGAGATTGATCGTACGTGTTACCACTTCGTTCGTACAAGTACCCACGGTTGTACGCTAAGAAAGCTTTTCCTAACTCTTCAATAGATAAATCTTCTTTTGTAATATCAACACCATAAACACCCGAAGCAAGGCCAACTAATGTTTTTGTTGCTCGAGTCGCATCTTCAACCGGGTCACTAACAACTAACTGACCATCAACATTCGTTCCACTTCCGAGTTCTGCGCCATTATAAACACTACTGGTCGGGTTCATCCCCGCTTCACGGTAATGGAGCGCAGCAATAATCTGAGGTTTTACATTATTCGCCGTCCCTGCAGCTTCGTAGCGAGCCTTATTTTGCTCGTAGAGTGCGGTGATATTTCGCCCATCAAGATATGAAGTTGTTTCAGCGGGAACACCACCACCGACCCCAATAACCGACGAACCACTTTCACATGCTTCAGGGCAATCGCTATACAACCCAATATTATTTTGTGAAAAGAAAGCAGGGTCACATTCGGCTGCATTTACTGTTTGAGGAAAAACAACAAGTGAAATAAGAAGTGCAAAAATAGCTGGGATTACCACAAACAATCGAGAAATCGATATTTTTTTCATTACTGCCTCACCTCCCAGTGCCATGATTCACTATCTAATTTTTGGAAACTAAAGCTCGCAGCGTTCGCAACTAACCAATCATACACAGGGTCACCTGGCCGTGTTGCTCCGTTGTTACTACCAAGTTGGAAGTCGATTGCCAGACCCATTTGGTGGTTTGAGAATCCAGGAGTTGCTGCACGACCTGGACCATAGAAATCATATGCCGCTTGCTGTTCGGCCATGGTACGGAATGAATCGGCGATACGCGCACTTCCGAGTTCAGCATTCATCTTTTCATAGAGTGCAATAAATGCGCCTGAAATACGTGAATTAACTCGTACGGTTCCTGGTGCATCAGGGTCGGTGTGATTTGCGCCAGGAATAGCACACAGTCGAACTTTAACAAGTGTTCCTCTAACATACCCATCTTCAATACCCGCATCATCGGTTCCGGCTGCACATTCAATATCCGATGAATCAGCAAGCAGGTTTGCGAAGTCAATTTCAATTGTTGCCTGAGTTCCCGCTTGTTCCACTTCATCATCCATTGCATCATTCACTGTCTTATCGAATGTATACACACGGAAGTAGCTGTTTTGATCTGAAACGGTCATACAGTCAATCCCTACATCACCACCTTCGACACTTGTTTCACCCCATCCATCAACTCGTTCAACACAGTTCTTAATGAAGTTCTTATACGTGTCACTCTTTGGTTTTCCTTCGCCCGTAATATGATTACCGGCGATCATGAATTCAAGCACAACCTCAGGGTCTAATGCTAATTCTTGAGGAGAAAGCCCATATCGAACATTACAGAATACATCTGCAGCAATTCCAAGTTCTTCGTATCCCATGTCGTCACATTTAGTAAATCGATCAGGGTTGAAACTTGCCGCTTTAACTGAAGTTGCATATTGAGTAAATGGTGCTGAAAGTAGTTTTGGAATTGATGCGAGTAACCCAGATGTACTCTCTGTTGCACGTGATGAAATTGGTACGAGTGATCGAGCAAATGACCCAAGGAAAGAATATTGATTCATGATATCAAGTGGTGTCTCTTTTGCTTCAAATCGGGCTTGTGCAATATATTCCTTCTCGACCTTATCTGAAAGTGCAAGATAAGGCTGGAGCTCAGCCTCGGTTAAAGGCTTCATCCCACGATTTTGAGCAACAGTCCCCATTACTGTCGCAGTACCAGCAAAGATTGCATTTCCTGAATCAGTACCCTTTGTATCTTTATCAACAACTTTGCCCGCCACCATATCAGCAAGCATTGCTTCAAGAAACGGTAATGCCAGTGATATCGCAACTGACCCCCCTGCCATTAATGCAGTTCCTACCCCAAAGCTTCCGATTGAAAGCGCAACACCACCGATAAGTCCGACAGCTCGAACAACCGGATTTTGAATAGTCGCACACGTATTTCTGATCACTGCCCGCCCACTATCTATACCAAGTGACAACCCTGCTGTGATATTGTCCATAACCCCTGAAAGTGTACCCGAGAGACCCCCACCAACCATAAATTGTTGAGATTCAGTTGTAAGTGTTGGTGCAGCGTTATAAGCAGCAACTTGAAACCCAGGTGAATCAAACCCATTTTTTCCATAGTTTGGATTATCAACTTCGACACCACTATCATTTATAACTCTCTTTTCAGTATCGGTTGCAGTGAGAATATTACCAAGGTATGACACTTCTTCAGGTGTTGCCTCACCCGCCTTAATTGCATCGGCCGTTCCAAGGAAAACCATTGAGTATTGTGCAAGTTGCACAGAGCGAATTGCTTTCGACGCAGCTGCAACTGCGTTCGCAGTGTTGTAGACAGTACAGGCTGAATCGGCAATACCAGTAATAAGCAAGCCTTTTGCCGCACCACTTAATACTCCAGTTACCGCTTTTGTTCCACTCTCCTTTGCTTGCTCAGCGCTCGAAGTAATCTTATTCGCTGAATCTTCAAGCTTCTTAAACGCATCAGGGTTTTCGCTTTCGAAAATCTTCGTTCCATTTCCATCTTCGTAATAACGACTTTGGTCTCCATTTTTATCTGGACCAGTTTTGACACTGTCAGTTCGCACGCTCGCACCGGCTGTCTTTTTTCCAATTTCTTCACTAATACCTTCGGGTGTTGTCGCGGTAATCTGTTTCTTTTTATTAATACCAAACGCACCTTTTAGTACTTGCCCGAATTTCGAATCAGAAAAACTTGCGAAGTAAGGGTTGTGCACCTTATTCATTGCCGAACGAACATTAGGATCATTTCGCCGCTCCATAAGATCTTGAGGGTTTGTGAGAGGTCTATCGGAATCAGGGAGTGTTAATGAAGTAATTACTTTTCTTCCAAATGGCCTATCTTCGGTTTCAACCGTAAACCCTGCATCGACAAACCTTTTAACTTGCTTGTCAGTCATTGTCGCAAATTTACAGCGAATCTTTACAGAACTTGAACAGATACTCGCACTCGCCTGCAAGTTTTTAAGTTTCGCTTTAAACATATGGTCTGAACGAATATCGAACGCTGCAAACTGATCGTTAAGGTCACCGACCATCGTTTCTTTTAAATGAACAATCCCAAGTCCCGGTACAAGAACAATCGAAGCAAGGCCACCACCACCTAAGAGAACAGCAATAATAACACCAAGTGGTCCTTTTTTCTTAAAAATCGATTTAAACGTAACCCGTTGTTGGGGTTTAAGCGGATTACCGTCTGGACGATAGTATCCATTATCAACACCACCACTAGGGTTTTTTTCAGCACCATCAACTTTTTTTGCATCAGTATTTTCTGAGTCGCCACCAGATGAACCGGGTGTATCAGCCCCACTTCCAACATATCCGCCCGCTATCGTTTCTTGATAATGAATATCATCCGGATTATAACGGCTGTCTTGATCGATATTGTCGAGAGGTGAACGAGTTGGCATAACTAGCCCTTATTATACTCCACCAGGACTCCCATTTGCCTGTCGAGCTGCCTGTGGATTAGTCGTAATAAGTTGTTGTTCGGTTGCACTTGCTTGAATCTGGATATGTACGTGGCTTTGCCCTGCGAAAAAGAGCCCTTGCCCGATTGGGAAGTTCGCGAGTCGCTTCTTTTCTTCCTCGGTTAATTTAAAGACATCTGAAAGCACATCAACCGCCGAAGGTGACTGTTTCAATAAGAGTTGCATTGAGCTGTTGGCAACAATTGCACGGCCCATCTTGCTACTCATAAAGTCCTCAACGTCCTGTGTAATAGTAGTGAGGCCAAGTGAATATTTACGAGCGCGTTTTGCAAGGCTAAACAAGAAGTTGGCCGAGTCTTCATACTTCATTAATTGCCACGCCTCATCAACAATCAACATTCGTTGTTTTTGGTCAGTACGAGTAATATTCCAGATGTGACTCAAAACAATATACATCGCAACTGGTCGAAGTTCATCTTCAAGGTCACGGATATTAAACACAACCATTGGGTTATTAATATCAATATTTGATTGCTGACTAAAGATACCGGCGAACGTACCAGTCGTATACTTACGAAGTCGCTGCGCAAGTGACGGCCCGGTTCCACCCATGTGAAGTAACGTATCATACAAGTCACTAATCGTTGGTGGTGGAGAGTTATGTGTCAAAGGGTCACTCGTAATACCGACACGTGAGTACGTATCAATCAAGGCCTGGTCAAGATCAGCCTCTTCAACAGGGCTCAATGCAGACGTTGTTGTACCCGCTGCGGTTACCTGTGAGCCACCAAGCATTAAACGGAAAAGCCCATGCAGCGTGACAAGGTTTGCACGAAGTGCATCATCAGCTTCGTCTGAATCAATAACCCGAGGCAAATCGAATGGATTAATACGAGTATTTGAATTAAGACTCAAACGAACATACGAGCCACCAACCGCTTCGGCAAGTTTCTGATACTCGTTTTCTGGGTCGATAATAACAATTTCAGTTCCCATCATCATACTGCGCAGTGCTTCGAGCTTTACGGTAAATGACTTACCTGCACCAGATTTCGCGAAGACAACCATGTTGGCATTTTCAAGTCGGTATCGATCAAATAATACCAAGCCGTTATTGTGCATGTTGATACCATAAAGAATACCTGAGTTATCAGTTAAGTCAGCACTTGTGAATGGGAAGCTTGTACTAATCGCGCCAGTATTCATGTTTCGACGGATCTGTAGCTGGTCGCTCATTTGAGGGATCGTACTATTAAGCCCCTGCTCTTGCTGCGAAGACGCAACTTTACTAAACACCATTTGCTGGCCGAACATCGTTTCAATTTTTTGTTGCACGAAGTTAAGTTCATCCATACTATCGGCATAGAGCGTGACATAGAGACCAAAACGGAAGAATCGCTCAGCACCAAGCTGAACTTGATCACGCAATTCCTCGGCGTCACTAATCGCTGCTTCAAGTGCTGGGTCACGAGTTCGACCCTTTTCGCTGTTAATTGAATACGTCGCCTCGAGTTGCGTCACCTTTTTACGGAGGTTATTTAACACAACCTGGCTCTCAACTGGGTACACATACATACTCACATCAAGTACTTCATCAATATTAATGAGTGAACTTAACCACCCAGTATAAATTTGTCGAGGATACCCGTACACATACAATGTCCGGCCGTATTTTGTCCCGAGTCGGAAATATGATGAGTGAATTTCAATACTACTTGGAGCAATCAAATCACGGAGTGTTGTGACACCTTTTAAGAATGTCTGCTCAACCTCAGCTTGCTCTTTTGCTCGCTGTTGCGCAGCAATATCAATCGCAGTTTGTTGCTTTGCCATTAAAGAATCCCTCCTGATTGTTGGCCTGGACCCTTTTTAACATACATACTTGTGGTATTTTGGAAGTCAGCAAGGGGTTGTCGTACGGCTGTGTCGGGGTTATATGAATTGTAGTACAACTCACCAAGCGCCTTCGTATCAAGCTGAACACTCTGTACACCCATCTGGAACAACCCAGACATGACGACTTCACATCGATTCTTAATTTCATCTTTAGCTTTTTGATATGCCGCGGTATCAATACGAGTCACAGTGTTTTTTGGTTTTGCGAAAAGCTTACCAAAGAAACCCTTTCCCTGATCAACAAGCGTTGCCATATCGCCTTGAGGGAAGAACGGAACGACAATATAAAACGTCTTCTCCATAATGTTCGCCTCTTCAGCAAGCGCGCCAATAAAGTTTGTGTAGTCATCCATGAGCACACCAAGAAGCATATTATCTTGGTTACGACGAATATCAACCAACTTATCTATGTACGGGCCAATATCAACTCGTCGTGAACGAACAAGAATTTGCACAGGGAAATTTAAAGAGTTCAGGAAGTTTTGGTAACTATACTCAATCCCCTCTCGTTCACGCTCACTCATAAGGTCAAAGTTAATCGACATACAACCAATGACTGCACGGAATGAGCCATCGATCATAATCACCATACCTTCACGAATTTCAGAGAGCTGAAGTGTGCTTTGGGTTGAGTTTGGATTTTTTACGACAGGCTTTGCCGGAATTTGCTGCCCTTGAGCCTGTACTGGTTGAGGAGCGGCCATAATCGGCTGCTGTTGAGGAATCTGCTGATTGGGAAGTTGCATCACTTGAGGGTCTGCAACAATTGGTGCAGCGGGAATCTGCCCAGTTTGACCAGGCTGATTAAAGAAAGGATTATTTGGTGGCATACCCTAGTTTGATCCCACTCCCTCAGGGGTTATTTTATCGTAACGAGATAAGTACTTCATCATCGGCTTGCTCTTTTTTAGTAATCCGCTGAGCTTCGTGAGCAATCGTCTCGATCGACAAATCATCAGAGTTGTTTGCAAGATTTATTATACCAGCTGACACGGCAGTATCGCTAGTGGTTGTTGAATCTGAGGCAACAATAGGTGCTTGAGGTACCTGCGCAACTGTTGGTGCTGTAACAATTGACGCCGCACTTAAAGGCTGTAATGATGCTTGTTGAATTTCAGATGGATAAGGGTTAAATACTGGAGCCGCAGCAGGTGCGGTAGGAATTGGTGGCGTATATAAATTTTGCGGTACTGGCGTTGGTGCAGGCGGGTTGAAAGGACTAAACCCTTGTGCTGCAGAAGGCGTATTAACGACAGTTGTTGTTACTGGCGTAAGCATTTGCTCAGCTTGAGCAACACCAGCTTGGCGCATACGCTCAATCGCCTCTTCATGTACCTTCTCGGTATTTTTTGTCATCATTGAATCAAATGTTTGTGCAACCGAGTTACGAGTATCAAGAATGTCTGTCGCACTCTGTGCCTCAAGTAATACATCAGTATTCATTGCACTCCCCGGTGCTGCCCCAACACCACGAACCGCCCAGCCCTGGGTGTCAACAATATCAGCCAAATAGCTAAAACGCTCCAGCGCATCATTTTCAGAAAGATTTTTTGTTCGTTGTACTTCAACGACACGTGGCGCAGTAATCTCAATCAACGACTCAATGCCGTCCGGATCCCACAAACGTCGCCGAGGTTTCAAATAAAACGAAATAATAGCCGCCAGATAAATCTCCATCGGCTGATCTTTTCGAAGTGGCAATGCTAATGCACCAAACAAAAGAATAACTGGCAACGGAATAACGACAAGAACAATACTGAGTTGCGCCAGACCCCACGCTGCTGCACCCGCCAAAGCCACAATAATCAGGTAGATAAACTGACGGAAACTAAACGGCCCGATAAGCTTATCATCCGCCTCAACATCCTGTGGTACTTTATAGACTGCCATTGTGCTTATAGTATAGCAGTAATTAGACTATTTTTTAGGGATAGGGAAGTAATCAGCAGGCTTATCATTTGAGGGAGGATTAGTAGGATTTGGCGGTGTAATAGTTGATGGATTTGGAGTCCAGTCGGCGTCACCACGCGTAACCAACGGACTTGGTTGTATGGGTGCCGGAGCACCAGATACTCCGTCACGATCTCGGATTTGCAGAATAAGCTTCTCTTTTGCAGGATCGAGCCTTCCTCTAAGGTTAGGTGTATCGAGGATTCGAGCCGCAATATCTGAAGGAAGGTTTTCCTGAGCACCCTTAGAAGCAAGCGCACCTGCACTAAGGAGTGAGGTATCATCAGCTGACATATTGCTCCATGTGCCTGACCCGGCCGCATGAGAGGCTACAGGTCCACCTTGAATACCCCAGTTCATGAGATCAGGACGACGCTCTTTGATTGTGCCTCCGTTTTCGCTTGATACCATAGCCCTTTGCATCGCTTGGGTCATAGGCCCACTCATCTTAGCGTTATTACTCTCTAGCGTGCTATATAGTTCATCAACACCTTTTGCGGCAACAAGATGATTAGTAAGTGCTGTTGCTCGCCTCGTGTCGCCGCCTTGCAGCGCTTTACCAAGTTCATTGGCGAGCGCTTTACGGTCGTTCGGGTTAAATCCAGTCTCAAGCTTAATTGAATCCATGACAAGCTTAATATCTTCAGCTTGGGCTCGTGCTGTAACCGCGCTAACATATGCCGCACCCGCGCCATCTTTAGCCAACCCTTTCGTTAGGTTCTCGGTATTATCAACAACTTCTTGGTTGAAGGCCGCATTTGCCTCAGCTCCCCACGCAGATGTTTGAATATCGCGCATGCGTGAGTTCCGAGAGTATTTTTGCCGCGCAGCTCGAGCTTTATCTCGAAGCAGAACTTTACCTTTGCTATTTCGACGAATAGGATTATTTTCGTAGCGCGCTTTCGCGAGTGCTCCCCTGTTTCCAGTAAGACCATCGAGTGGCTTCTTAAATCGCCCAGTTAATCCGCCAAGTGCAGATCCAAGCTTCCCCGCAATTGGTCCACTTTGCCGAGCAAGGAATGGCAAAGAGAAGAGTGGCAATGTGAGCATAATGAGTCCGATAAGAAGCTTCCACCAATCTTGACCATCACCAATAATAACGCCAGAAACAAACCGGACCCCACCAAACAATATTGCCGCAATCGGGAAAAGCATCAACATCGACAGTAAAAGGCCCTGCCATTTTTTGTACCACGACTCGGTGTTTGGAAGAAGGTATGCGATAAAAGCAAGCGGTGCAAGAATCGCAAGAACCGGAATAATCGCTTGTCGGAAAATGAGCGTAATTACCGCAGCTAACAAACCAAGTGCTCCAAGCGCAGCCATAGGAAGTATTAACCAGAACACTGCCGCTGCCCCTCCTGCGATAGTGACCCCTGCAATAGTAAGCCCACCAACAGCAACTGTACCTGTAATAAGGTTAGACAGTGCCGCCCATCCTTGCGCTGCCGGGTTAAATTCAGGAGCCATATTTTTCAACAACTCATATAACCCATTACCAGTAACATTAGCTAAGTCGACCGCTAGCGAAACAATAATAAACGATGCATTTACAAGAATCGCGCCAATAACCAAACGAGGCAACATCTTCTTTACCCCGTAGTTACTGATACCAGTACTTGTGAGTTGCGAGAAGATAATAATTAGGAAGACAATAACAAACAACACGTTTGCTACTGAGCGAATTGTACTCCACGCAGCGAATATCGGACTATCATCATCAAGAGGGTCAACAGTAAGAAGTGTTGAAGCGATACCCCACATTGCATCATTCAACCCACTCAACCCGGCAATAACCGGACAAATAATCCAACCCACACCCGCAACCATACTTCCACAAGTCGGTTGGTCTTCTGGAGGAATACAGCCTGCGGCCGTAGGGTTATCTTCACAAAACTTTCCACCAGGTGAACCCGTATCACTATTGCCATTGCTATTTCGCAGCCACGCTATATACCCTTTTACGGCATCCGTAGTTGCTGTTCCGATAGCCGTCGCTAACTCAGCACATGTCATTGTCTGCTGCTCCCATACAGCTACACCGTAACCAGTGCCACGCTCGCGATCAGGGGCTCCGAACTGCTTAGTTGACCACTCTTTTGTTCCTTCGTCATAAACTCGAATTGAGTAGGTTGTCCCACTTGTTGATGGGCGACATTGAGACATAAAGCTATCTAGATAAATCCTATATGCACCGCCAGTTGGTGTAATACTGTTAACTCCAAGAGACGTATTTCCTAGCTGACCTCTCCATAAATCATCGATTAAACTACCGCCACTTCCAGAAGGGCGTTTAAAGTCATTTGTTGCACCAGCAGAGGTATCGGTACACGGAATGCCTGCACTATTCTCTCTTGTAAACCCTAAAGTACAAAGAAGGGCCGGTCCACTACTATAACCCCAGAGCGCTGCTGCTTTTCCTATCCAGGTACGACCTTCGCTGTCACCACAATTCTGACGTCCATCACCGTCAGCACCTCGAGGGTCGTTAAACGCACCAACATTTATAGCATTGACGGTTGATGGTCCTCGCGAGCCGTTAAACCAATCGAAGTCGATAGCATTCTGTTGGCTCATTGTGTCGTAACGTAAGACTCCCATCGAATTTCTGAAGTAACCTACTTCCATACAAGTTCGTAGCGCCTTGAAATAGGCAAAAGATTGAGCTTGTTCACCAGGTGTTTGTGTAGACGTTTTAGTAACTGCGCCTACGGGTGTTGGCGATGAAATCGCAACGACGATCATTATTACAGCTGCGGCAATAATCATGCTCGGTCGAAGCATCTTTTTATACAACAAGAGACAAGCCCGCAAGAGCTTGTCTCTATTAATAGCAATAGAATTAAGTGATGTGTGTCTGTGTTGGCGGTACTGCATACCTGCTTCTATTGAAACATAAGCAACATCAATTGAGAATAGCTGGCTTATCGAGAAACGACAGAAGTTGCAACAATACGCTCGTTGCCATCGATTGTCTCAAATGTAACAGTGCGCGTTACATTAGGGACGGTAATTACTACATCTTCTAGACCAAAGTTTTCACCAACACGGTTTTTGTCAGCGTTATTGCTATCAGTATAGTCAATCTCAATTGTACGAGTGATGCCATCTGAACTAATTTCACGAACCGTATCAACAGTACTAATGTAACTCCAAGCCTCTTGGTCGCCGAAAGCAGGGTCGCTTGTTTTTAGATTCAACTCAAGTTGGTGTGCATTAGATCGAGTGCTAGCTTCGTAAAAATTTGTTAGGTCGGGTCGACTCTGCCAGTCTGAAATAAAGAGAGCATCAGCAAAATATGGAGCAAACTCTGTCGCTTTTCCTGTGACGAATTCACCCATAGAAACATTATTTCCTTCTGCGGTAATACTTTCGTCGTTGATAGCTTTATTATTGCTACCCGCTTCACCCCATGCATTATAACGATCGATAAACACCTGACCAAGTTCTTCAGATGTAAGACCAGCAGGGATTTCAAGATCCATGTCAGCTGGGAGTAGTTCGCCAGAAACAGGTGTTTCGGGAGTGTCAACTACAGGCTCTTCTTCGCCACTACCTCCACCAGGAGTTACGGGACCAGTTACTACAGGCTCTTGTTTTGAAGGGCCCTCGTTTGTTTCATTATTATTGTTGATACCAACAAACGAAGCGATACCAATAGCTAGACCAGCGAGACCGCTGATCGCACCAATAACCGGACCTTTACGAGGTTTCTTCTTCGCTTCAACTTCAATAATTTCTTCTGGAAGGATAATAGGTTGCGGAGCTTGTTCTACTTTCGGCTGGCTTGGTGATTCGATGCTCATGGTGTAAATGTTTCCCTGCGCACACTGTGCTGCATTTGTTAATACTTATGTATGACACTACTTATACACTATCGGAGACGAAAAGTCAATATGCTTGTGGTCAATAAGCACCATTTTCTTGCCTGTCTGTCGTATTTGTCGTATTCTGTACATATATGAAGATAAAACAAAAAGTAACACTCTATATTGGTAGTCTCGTACTTGTCGCGGCTGCGAGCCTCGCTGTTTTGGTATCGCCTATTAATGTAGAGGCGCAAAACACGTGTGGCGGTGTTGATACATCTATTATCTCCTGCCCTGATTCAGATGGAACAAAGGTAGAGGAATCGGGTGTCTGGTTCCTCCTTGTCCTCGTGATTAACATCCTAACCGCTGGTGTTGGCGTCGCGGCTCTTGCGGGTATTGTGTACGGTGCGGTATTGTACACCTCTGCTGGTGGTAATCCTGAACAAGTTAAAAAAGCGATGGGTATTATTACAAACGTTGTTATCGGTGTGATTGCTTTCGCAGGAATGTATACATTAGTGAACTTCTTAATCCCTGGTGGGCTATTTTAAGGAAAGGTATGAGTATGAAAATAAAGCAAATTATTAAAACTACACTCCTCGGCCTCGGATTTCTTTTCTTCGTTGCTGCACCGGTGCAAGCGGCGCTTATCTCTAGCCCCGTCTCTGCAGCAGACCCCCAAACTGCTGATGACTGTGAAAATCGTCTCTTTGGTGCACCACCATGGTTCCGCGGTCTAGTAGAGGTAAAGACATCAAACAACATTCCCCAATGTGTGATCGTCTCCCCTGACGCAGTCGGTGGCCTCTCTGCTTTCATCTGGAAGATCGTTCTTAACGTTATCGAAATCGCACTCGTCCTCGTCGTATATATCGCTGTGTTCTTTATCTTGTACGGCGGCTTCTTGTTCATTACTGGTGGATCTAACCCCTCTCAAACCCAGAAGGCTCGAACCGCAATCCTTAACGCCGTTATTGGACTCGCGATCGCGTTGGGGGCAATTGCGATTACCAATTTAATATTTGGTTTGTTAGGATAAGATTATGGATAAACTATTAGTACAATTTGCTCAAAAACTTGTTATTGGTGATGGTGAAGGGCAGGTTAACATCCCGACATTAACCGACGAACAACTTCTCACAAATGGTCTTAACCTCTTCTACTTTATTGTCGGGCTTGTGGCAGTTATTGTTATTATTGTCGCTGGTATCATGTATGCGACTTCGAGCGGCGACTCGGGCGCGATCACAAAAGCGAAGAATATGATCCTGTACTCGGTTGTAGGATTAATTGTTGTTGGAGCAGCATTCGCCATTACTAACTTTGTTGTAGGAAACTTTTAACATGAATTATATAAAAACAATCATCGTTGCCTTTATTATTGCGATCACTGGGAGCCTTGCGCTTGCGCCGGCTGCCGGTGCGCTCGACCCGCTTGAAGAACAGTGTAGCGACCCAAACTCGACAAGCACTATCTGTAAGAATAAGGACGAGAACATTAACGATGTCATTAAAACGGTCGTTAACGTCCTTCTCTTCATTGTCGGTATCATATCGGTACTTATGATTATCATCGGTGGTATTATGTATGCTACCTCTGCCGGTGACTCAGGCGCAGTCGGAAAGGCAAAAAATACGATTATGTATGCGGTTGTTGGACTTATCGTCGCCTTCGTTGCCTTTGCTGTGGTTAATTGGGTGTCGACGATATTTAATTAAATCACCGTATATGTGGTGACAGCTATTAACAAACTGCTCATTATCTGATATAAATAACACTAGATTCACATTAGAAAGGAACTAACAAAATGAAAGTTTTAACAAAAAAGACGCTCACAGGTTTCGTAGCAGCATTTGCTTTTGCACTCGTGGCTGTATTTACACCACTGACGCCATCAGCAAGCGCACAAGCAGAACCAGTATGTGAAGACGACACCTACACTCTTAGTAACGGAATTGATTGTGCTAAAGGCGCAGATACACCAACAACACTCTTCGGAGGTGAAGGTTCAATCTTCACAACTGTAGTAAACGTACTCCTTTTCGTTATTGGTGCGATTAGCGTGATTATGCTTATCTACGGTGGTATTCGTTACACAACATCTGCTGGTGACAGCGGTGCGGTAACAAGTGCAAAGAATACAATCATGTACGCCATTATTGGTCTCATCATTGCCTTCCTTGCCTTCGCCGTTGTGAACTGGGTACTTGGTGCAATTACACCATCTGTCTAGTTCCACGTTTCATTTATCAATCCCCCAGGTTCGCCTGGGGGATTTTTGTTTGACCCCCCTATCCAGCCTATAAAAAATATCCCCGATTGCTCAGGGATATTTTTCTCGCAGTTGAATAGATTATTGAATCTGAATCTTCTTTGCTTGTTCTTGTTTGATCTTTGCAAACGAAACGCTTAGGACGCCATCTTTAAGGACCGCATCAACTTCGTCTTCACGAACGCTGACAGGAAGGGCAAGCGTACGGCTGAACTCTCCCCAGTAGCATTCTTGAATGTGCCAGTTGTTTGCGTCAGTGTCATCACCGCTGCTAAGAGTACCGCTGATCGTCAAGATGCCGTCGCTAATGCTGACATCAAGATCTTCTTTGTTAACTCCAGCTGTACGTGCTTTGACAACAAGCTTCTCGTCTGTCTCGTAGACATCAACGGCAAGCTGACCCAAGAATTCTTCTTGGCTGTCATCCCATGTGTCGTCGTTAGACGCAACAGGTGTATCGTTTAGTGATAGGTCGTCGTCGCTTAAGAAGGCTGCTGCCAACTCATCTTCAATCAACAAATTTTCGTTCTGTTTCCGGGCCATGATATCCTCCACTTTCTCTAGGCTCATTTGACAAATAGTCCCTCGTATTATAACCGTCACATACGGTATAATCAACCGGTTCACTATGCGAAACGTAAAAAACACAATGATTCAGGGGGTTCTTGGGTTGGTTGCACCACACCTCTGTTTTGGCTGTGCAAAAGTGGGGTCTCCACTATGCGCTAATTGTAAATATAACATCATTGCTGAACCGTATTCTGGCTGCGTCCTCTGCGAAAGGCTAACAGATACGGGCATTTGTATATTGCATACTATTTCTTATAAAACGATATGGGTTGTGGCTGAGCGAAAAGGCGTGTTACAAGAAGTTATCGACGCGTACAAGTTTCAGAACCTCAAAGCAGCTGCCCAGAGCCTCGCGGAACTTCTGAACGAGGCACTCCCCCTTCTTCCTAAAAATACACTAATCGTACCCGTTCCAACGATTGCCTCGCATATTCGCGAAAGAGGCTACGATCATACGTTATTGATTGCAAAACACTTTGCTTCACTCCGAGGGCTAACACTCTCCCCTGTTCTTGAAGCAATTTCTCGTACCACCCAGCACACTGTAGGAAAGAAAGAACGGGCAAAACAAGCAAGCACCGCCTATCGAGCAACTCAAAAGCTCTCAACCACCACCCCTTACCTGCTTATTGATGATATCGTAACGACCGGCGCAACGATTGCCGCCGCAAGCGATCAGTTAATGCACGCAGGAGCCTCAACTGTATGGGTCGCAGTTCTTGCCAGACAACCTCTCGACGTAGAAGCTGGTATCTGTTAAAATAAATCGCGTACCTCGTGGAGAGGTGACCGAGTGGTTTAAGGTAACGGTCTTGAAAACCGTCGTAGGGCAACTTACCGAGAGTTCGAATCTCTCCCTCTCCGCCACAATAAAAAAACGACCTTGTTGGTCGCTTTTTTATTTTCTGAAGTGAATATTAAACGTCTGTATATCCTGCGCCAGTTGTCTCACTACCTGGAACCAATGCACTGAGGACGAAGTTAATTGCTGCAAAGGCCACGAAGGCAATAATAAGGCCAACGATTGCATAAAGAACGGTATTCTTAGCGGCAGTGACGGCAGCAGAGTTTCCGCCTGAGATCGCGTAACGGATACCACCATAGATCACCATGATCACCGCAAGCGCACCAGCGATAAAGAGAAGGGTGTTTGTAATAGTAGTAATAACACCGCCAGCACCAAAGAGGTCGGTCGGTTGACCAGTACCACGAGCAGCCTCGACACCTTCTCGAAGTGTGAGCGCGCTTGCAACATCGCCACTAATAAACACAAGAACAGTCGCGATAAGTGCGACAATCGGAGCAATAATGAGTGTTGAACGTAATGTCATGGTTATTTATACCTATTAGATAATTATATCTTCATTATAGCAAACATAGGCCCCAAATACTAGTCCCCCTCTCTGTTTTGTGATACAATTGCTGACGTTGAACCTTACAACAATACGGAGGAGTACCCAAGTGGCTGAAGGGGACGGTTTGCTAAATCGTTAGTCTGGGGAAACCTGGAGCGAGAGTTCGAATCTCTCCTCCTCCGCCATAAAATTGACGACACGTTACAGTGTCGTCTTTTTTATGCTTTATTACCGCTCGTGCTATACTAAAAACACATATGGCCGACGAGCAACCAACAGAGAACCCCGAAGAAATCATACAACAAGCAACCCCTGTTGTGTTACCTGAAACCGCACCTGTGACATGGTCAGCTCAAGAATACGTTCATCTTGATCGAAGCCCGCTCTGGTTCGTGATCTTTGCAATTATCATTCTTGGTTTCATCGCCATCGACTTTTTCTTCCTTAAGTCATGGACTTTCTCGGTACTTGTTATTGTCATGGCCGCCGCCGTGATTGTCTACATCAACCGCCCACCCCGCATTCTGACCTACGGACTCAGTGCGCAACAAGGTCTGTATATCGGCGAAAAACTGTATCATCTTAATGATTTCCGCGCATTTGGTTTAATTCAAGATGGTGAACACAATTCAATCATGCTTATTCCAGTAAAACGTTTCGCACCAGGCGTGTCTGTCTACTTCCCCGAAGAAGCTGGCGAAGAAATTGTTGATATCCTCGGTCAACGATTGCCAATGGAAAATCTCAAACTCGACGTCGTTGACGTTATTGTTCGCAAACTTCGCCTCTAGAGGGTGGCGAAATCCCTTCTCACGTGATACAATGGGCGATGTTCGCTGCGAAAATCGGTGAAAGCACCTTCTAGTTACAAAGATATGGCCTGTTGTTCTTAAGACAACAAGTCATATCATATGCACCCGTAGCTCAGCTGGATAGAGCGTCGGCTTGCGGAGCCGAAGGTCATAGGTTCGAATCCTGTCGGGTGTACCAAATTTGTAACGTTTTAAAGACTCATCGAAAGATGGGTCTTTTTTATTTCACCCTTCTGACGTGAGTCGAGCAATTGACAAATAATAGTGTTTATGCTATCATTTACTTAACAAATCAGGAAAACAAACATGCCAGAACAATTTACAACAGAACGCGAAGAAAAAACAAACTCAATCATCGATGGTTTACGTGACAAAACTCGAGAAGAAAAAGATGATGCCTTACAAAAAGGTTTGGAAATACTTGTTGAAGATCTTCCCGAAAACCGCGAGTTTTATGATCGTATGAAAGGCTTGAGGGCACTAGAAGCCGCTGGAATCCGAGCGCAATCTGACAGACTACACGATCTTTCTCGACAGGCGTATGGGGCACTCGGATATGACACTAGTCTGGCCGAGAAAAAGAATCCTTAGATACAACTCGTTCGCGCTCGTTGATGACACTGCACCACATTTGTAATTATTTAAAGACTCATCGAAAGATGGGTCTTTTTGTTTACGGTATACGTACCGAAATGCAACTTGGGTGTAGAATATATTTATCATGTTCAATTTCCTGAAGCGTAAGAAAATTAAAGAAACCACCCTTGATATTCAATTCGGTGCGTTTTATGCGACAAAAACGAAAGATGGGTATGAAATCATTCGACTTCTCGACCTTCCTGGGGATAGTTATCATTATCAGATTATAGGATCCGCACTCCCGAACCTCCCGACGGTCGAAGAACTTGAAAAGATAAAACCGTTCATTCTTCACATTCCTATGGATATTGCAGCAATTATTGATAAAAACTTTCAGTACGTAGGCCATCGCAAACTTACCCAGGCCGATCTTGCTGGATATAAATACTATCTCAAAGAGATGGGTGCCGACGAAAAAGCGGTACGCGATCACGCACGACAATTAATACGATTAAGTAATGAAGCGCCCGACAGAATGCGGATCTATCAAGATCAAGATGGTGTTTTTGGCGAGCATCTCGAAACAATCGACTACAGCGCAAAGATGTAAACGAGATTTTCTGTCTTTGTGGCTTCGTCGTATGAGGTATATCGTTGCTTGATGACAATCTTTGGTTCTTTTGCATCCTTAGTGATAACAAAAGTCAGGTAGCCGGTCACCGACTCCCCTTGCTCAAGGATCTGACTGCGTAATTCTTCACTGACGCCACTTATGTACGAGTAGCGCTTTGAGGTTTCAACTGAAGTTGTTTCGTCTATTGCGCTAAACGCACCTGTATAGAGACTTGCGTTTCCCTCTCCGACATTTTCGGCGATAATCTTTACAGTGATGAGTTCTTCACCTTCTTTTACTGCTTGATATCGACTTGCGGGAATGAGGTTTCGTTCAGAAAGCTCTACGGTATAAAGAACACCCTTTATTGTTGCAGATTCGCCCTTAGCAAGCTCGCGTTTGTCGGAGTTAACGACAGATTGTGACTGATTATCTCGATTCTGCTCTGCTTCTTTGATACTTTCTTGCACCGCTCCAGCAAAAAGGCTAAAACTAATCGCCAGTAATATAATGGCGAAAATGTTGATAAGTGCACCAACACCACCTGTGACAAGACCGGCAATCGTAAAGCCACGCCCGGTGGGTTGCTTTAAGGCAAGAATACCCAAAATGATCGCAGTGATTCCCAAAAGGAGTCCAAGAATTGGTACAAAACTCATGATGATAGCGAGTATACCGGTAATCATCGAGCTAATTGAGAGGCCACTAGGCTGACCTACTGGTGGTTGTGCGGATTGGCCTGGGTACGTTGGCTGAATTGTTGGCGTGATTGGTGCTGCAATTGGCATTGGAGGAGGCGCAACCGGCTCCGCTTGTTCTTTTTTGGTGTGATTGTCGTGCTTCTTCGGTGTATCCATATAACCCTCCTAGGTTACTTCCTATTATACCAGCGAGAGCTGCCGGATATATCGAGAAAGCCCGATGAGTGAAACGGTATGATCGAACCGTTCGCGAAATTCATCAAGGCTTTGTGGGTCGTTCGATTGTTCGAATCGATGCGGACTCCCAGGGTTTGTGTAATATACCGTCGCCGCTCCCCTGCCAATCGTCAATGTCGATCGTCGGGCGACTTGAGTGTTTTCGTTCTCGTGAAAATGTTCGAGGGCAACAATAAGTGTTCCACTCCCTAAATTAATTGCGAGTCGCTCGTACTCAGCCAACTTTGAAGATTCGCCAAGTTCCCAGTATGTCCGAATCGCCTCGGGTTTATTCTGTACCGATACCGGCATAGGTGCGCCATCTGGCAGTTCAAGCCCCACCTCTAAAAGATCTCGGCTAATTTCAGCAATGTCTGCGACATGCCCTGGGATAGTCAACCGATCGAACGCTTCAATGGGTCGTGGCTGTATGGTCATGTTTGCCAGAATAGCACAAGCAAAATAGATTGTCGCTAGGGTGATATGATGGCTATATATGCCACTCACTATTATCGCCATCGGAAAAAAGCACGAAGCCTGGGTTGCCGAGGGTATCGAACGATATCAGAAGCGCCTGAAAGCCCCCTTTTTAGTAGAGTGGGTACTTTTGCCACATTCATCGCTCGACGGCGCGAGGGCCCGTCAGGAGGAGTCTACACGCATTATTAGTCGTCTTCCTGCTGATGCTTATGTCGTGTTGCTTGATGAGCGAGGAAAAGCCTTTGATTCGCCCGGTATTGCCCGAGCGTTAAAAGACCAGCTCGATACCTCTAAGCAAGTAGTGCTAGTGATCGGTGGTGCCTACGGTGTTGACGACTCTATTCATCAACGAGCTGCGCTCACCTGGTCGCTTTCACCCCTGGTATTTCCTCACCAAATGGTGAGACTTATTCTTGCCGAACAGCTTTATCGTGCCCAGCAAATCGAACAAGGCGGCGCGTATCACCACGAATAGATAGTTGACAAATAATCAAGCTTATGCTAGTGTAGATATATTACACCAACAAAACAAACAAAGTACAAACACCACATGAACCTGATAGCACCACTTTCATCACTCACCTTGTCACTCGCGATTGCCGCAGGTGTCCTGTTTCACGACACGCACTTAGACCGTGCATTTACGACAGCCATTGCCCTTCCCGCGTTAATAGCAACATACGGAGCTGCCGATGTCTTGAAGTCAAATGACCACACCCACGTTGAACGAGGAAGTGTTGGTAACCGAAGCAACCCAACACACTCCCCTATGCCACGACTACAACCCCGTGACGACGACAAGCGATACGTTCAGAATAAAAAGATGTACTTTGGTGCCGATAACGGCTACCTTTGGCCATCGACTTAAGCGAGAACGTTTAGTTCTTCTTGGAGGCGCTCAATGAGCGCTTCTTTTTCTGTCAATTGACGGCGAGTTTCGTCAACAAGCTTTGCCGGTGCTTTTTCAGCATAGCTTTTGTTTGCAAGGCGTTGCTCAAGCATTAATTTGTCGTTATGCGCAGTTGCAAGGCGTTGCTCAAGATTAGTCTGGTGCTCGTACAGTGTTTCTGCTGAAACATCGAGCCATGCTTCTCGGCCGCTTGCGGCAAGGCGAAGACCCTTTGCTTGGTCGGTAGGAGTGACATCTTTCAGACGAGCAAGTCGCTTAATGAGCCCTTGGTTTTCTTCAATCAGCGTATCTTGCTGGTAAAGCAGCGCATACTTTTCGTTACCTGGAAGTGCAGTAATAACAAACCGAAGTTCTGAGACGAGTTCTTGTACGCGGCTAAACTCCCCTGCTGACAATTCGCTAAACTCGATAATCTCAGGCCATGTTTCAGAGATGAGGAGTGTATCGTGCCATGAAAGTGATTGCCAGATTGTTTCGGTCACGAACGGCGCGAATGGATGAGCAAGCTTGAGCGTGGTATCAAGTACCCAGGCAAGGAGATCTAGATTTGGCGCATCTTTTGCTGCCTCAACATACCAATCGGCAACACTATCCCACACGGCGTGATAGACGGCTTCGCTTGCTTCAGCGAAACGGTAGTCTTTGAGTGTTCGGTCGATTGTTTTCTTAGCTGCGGCGAGTTCGCCAATAATCCAGTGGTCCGCAAGTGATTGCGGCTCCGGAATACCCGGCTTGTAGTTATCACCAAGTTTGTCTTCGATAAACCGAGCAATGTTCCAAAGCTTGTTACAGAAATTGCGGCCGGCGATAATTCGATCACTGGTAAATGCTTGGTTTTGACCAGGGCTGCGCGAAGCAATAAGCCCGAGGCGTAATGCGTCTGACCCGTGTTCGACAACGAGTTCCATTGGGTTAACCACATTTCCCTTACTCTTGCTCATTTTTTGGCTGTGTTCATCAAGAACCATACCGTGGAGATAGACGTCTTTAAACGGCACCTGACCGGTTGTGTAAAGGCCGAGCATAATCATTCGAGCAATCCAACGATCGAGGAGGTCGGTGCCTGTCTCGAGGACGTCAGTTGGGTAGAATCGTGTAAGATCACCATCGGTGAGGGCGTCGGTTGTGATGAATGGCCACTGACCACTACTAAACCAGGTGTCGAAGGTATCTTCTTCACGAACGTACGTTTTTCCATCAACGATGACTTCTTCTTGGTCAACCTGGTCATTAAAGATCCAGTCAGAAGGGTCGTGCTTGTTTTGGAATGCAGGAATAGGAATACCCCAAGGAATTTGTCGTGAGAGGTTCCAGTCGCGGATATTTTTGAGATACTGGAGAAGAATCTTTTTGCGGCCGGCTGGGTAGAACGTAATTGCTCCCCCTTCAAGCGCTTCAATTGCCTTGTCGGCGAGGGGTTTCATGCTAAGGAACCACTGATCTTTGATGAGGGGCTGGATTGGAAGGCCACTCTTATAGTCGTATCCAACGGTGTGTTCGATTTCTTCTTCTTTACGAATGAATTTCTCGGCTTCTAGTGCGGCGAGTGTTCGCTTGCGTGCATCATCGACGTCGAGGCCGACGTAGTTTTCAGGGACGTTAATCATGCGACCATCGAAGTCGATAACTTGGATTCTCTCGAGGTTATGACGACTTCCTACTTCAAAATCATTCGGGTCGTGAGCTGGTGTAATTTTAACAGCACCTGTTCCAAATTTAGGATCAACATATTCGTCAGCGATGATAGGGATTTCTCGGCCCGTGAGTGGAAGGAGGACTCGAGTTCCGATAAGGTCTTTGTAGCGTGGGTCGTCTGGATGAACAGCAACGGCTGTATCACCAAAGAGTGTTTCTGGTCGTGACGTCGCAATAACGATCTCACCGATTTTATCGAGGAGTGGGTACGCAATATGCCACAGTGTCCCCTTCTCTAGCTTGTGATCAACTTCGATATCAGAGTAACTTGTCTGGTACTTTGTACTGTAGTTGACGATTCGCTCACCACGGTAAACGAGACCATCGTCCCAGAATTTTTTGAATGTTCCGTAGACGGTGTTGATAACTTTTTCATCGAGTGTGAAAACAAGGTGTTCCCATGAAGCACTCGCTCCAAGTGCGCGAACCTGAAGCTCCATGTTGCCACGTTGCTGATCCACGAAATCCCATACCTGGGTGTAGAGTTGTTCTCGACTAAAATCAAATCGATTAAGACCTTTTTTCTGAAGTTCTTTTTCGTAGACAACCCATGTTTCAAAGCCGGCGTGGTCTGCCCCAGGGATGTAGATCGTGTCGAAGCCTTGCATGCGCTTGTGTCGAACAAGAATGTCTTTTAGCGCGACATCAAGAGCGTGACCAATATGTAGGTTACCATTCGCGTTTGGCGGCGGCATGACTGTGCTGTAAGGGGTACCTTTTCCAGAGGGTCGAAAGGCTCCGCTTTGCTCCCACATTGCGTAGATATTTGGTTCGTACTCGTTAGGACTATATGTTTTTGCTAATTTCACGGGAAATGCTCTCCAATTTC
>Ga0247816_10000173_pt1 | contig 39085 bp, 35 predicted proteins | sample UWRJL209509C1_FD_179930 | JGI IMG/M metagenome (GOLD analysis project Ga0247816, IMG submission 179930) | Plant litter microbial communities from Arlington Agricultural Research Station in Wisconsin, United States - UWRJ-L209-509C-1 | ecosystem: Environmental > Terrestrial > Plant litter >...
ATGATTGTATTAAAATTGAAACTAATCGGGAGATTACTTGGTACAATACGCGAGGCAATTGTCTTAGGGAGGAGGGAAGTACCAACCGGCTGGGGACGGTATCGGGCATAAGCGGTTCAGATCCGGTTCAGATCCGGTACAGATCTACCCCTGAACTACCCACGCATAGATCAGTACCTTTGTTGGGCGGTATCTCTGATTGATATATTGCTTGTATGCCGGAAACCATACATAGCCAATCGCTAGTATTTAAAAGCATTGGATAATTATATACCGCGGAATTGGTTTCGGATGGTCTCTTAACCTCCAGCAGACTAATTTGATAGCAAAATTTGGTAGCCAGAATTCAATCTATATTGGAAGGCGATTAATCCATCTATAGAATGTATTGAAGAAAAAGGTGCGTCATAAAGCATCGTAAATAAAATAATTTAATTTCTTTATTGTGTAATTAAAGACTAATTAGTAAATTAGTGACGTCAAAAGAAACGTATATGAATACAAGTTAATTAAAACATATTTTTTAAAACACTTCATCATAATTTGGGGTGTTCTATTTAAAGAACCTCGTTAGTAAGATGTGACAATTTTAAGTGCACGAGGGTAAGTAGAGCAGCCGGTTATCTATATTTGCAAAATATAGGTCCGGCGCAGCTTATTGTAGTGCACTGAATAGTTTACTATTCCCCGCTGTCACCGGGTATTACTAGCTACAAGAACTGCTGCCGGACCTGTATCTCCACATTATCTATCCCAGCTTCTTGTAAAGGTTCTATTGAAAAATTTAAATCAATAGTATCCGCATGAAAAAGAAGAAAATCAATACCGCTTACGGTAAAATTCAATCCATTTCTGTTTACAAAAAGGTTAATACCTGCCATGCACATGATGTACTTGTTGCCCGGTATGTAGCGGAAATCTCAATCGCCGAAGAGTCCCGGCTCAAATTACAAGAACACGCATACGCGAGTTTGTTTATCCTGCATCTCGCTGGATAGCAGCGCTGCATTGCTGTCAGTTTAAATTTTAACAATTAATTTTTATGATGAATTAACGATGAAAAAACGCGTTATGGCCGCGCATTGCCAAAAATTGTCCAATTATCAAACCTTAAATTTCAAAAAACAATGAGAATTGAAAAGGAAATGCCGGCCAATGAGCTGGAAACCTTGTATCGCCTGATGATGCGCAGAATTGCGAAAGGTTATACTGCAGAACAACTCAATTATTTAATTGCGGCGCCGTACCACTATGTGGAAGATGTAGAAAGCCTTAAAAAGCCATTTTATTCGGTTGAAGAACTGGACAGGATTACCGAAGCCCTGGAAGAAGGTAACCCTGAAAGCTTTTTCCCACTGATAGAAGATGAAACGGTATTGAATATTGCCGTTTACAAAGAAAACACTCGGGATAAAATTACTCATTCCTTCTGTGTAGTTGATGAAGAAGGTTACGAAGAGGAGTTATTTAAATTAATGGAATATCAATTCCCCGACCAGGATGAAATTCCCAACAGTGACAATACCATGCGGTTGGTAGTAGACATGGTAGACGTGATGGTCCGTTCGGGTTATTTCGCTGAACCGAGGTATCCGTATGAAGTCTTTCACGCAATCAATAGATTGCTTCCAGTTCCTGTCAACGCATATTTTCTGGATGCGGCAATGCTGCAATACACTATTGAAGAAGGTGGCAAGCATTTAAAGATGGTAGCACAGAAAGACGGCGCATTCTGCTACGAGGAATGCTAAAATAATGCTTACCTCCCCGAACGGTTAGGGGAGGTAAGTATTATTTTATTCCCTTTTCAAGCCTGGCATTTTGGCCTGCCAGAATCTTCCATGAGCCATCACGTTTTATCAATACGTGCCTTGAATAATAAATTACTTAGCTAAGTAGGTCATGCCACCATCAACAAGAAGTTCGGAGCCAAGCAAGAAAGAAGAATCATCAGAAGCAAGGAAAACTGCTGTTTTACCAATATCTGATGGCTGCCCGATCCTGCCGATCGGCATTACACCTGCAAACTGAGTTTTCACAGCTTCGATATGTTCTGCAGGAACAAACTTATCAAATGCAGGTGTGTCTGTAGTACCCGGGGTTATTACATTTACCCTGATCTTTCTTTCCAGCAAGTCGTTTGAAAAACTTTTTGCCAGAAAGATTACGGCAGCTTTTGCAGCGCCATAAAGCCCAAATGATGGATATGCCCGATGTGCGGCATTAGACCCGATCAGAATTACAGACCCTCCATCATTCATATATGGTAGTGCTTTTTGTACAGTGAAGTAAACGCTTTTCAGGTTAAGGTCCATGGTCTTGTCGTAATCAGCTTCGCTCACATCTGCTACTGTTCCGGTTGTTCCCGCACCTGCATTGGCTACCAGTACGTCTATTTTGCCGAATTTTTCGGCTGTATCCTTAAATGCTCTTTCTAAATTGGCAAGATTAGTTACATCTCCATTGATAGCGATAAAATTATCCCCAAGTAAAGCCACTGAATTGTCTAAGGTTTCCTGGTTTCTTCCTATAATAACACCTGTAGCACCTTCATTTTTAAGTTCTTGTGCGATACCGAACCCTATGCCGCTATTACCACCTGTGATAACCACTACTTTATTTTTTAATTTAATCATGATCTTTATTTTTAGATTGACCCAAAGATGCAGCCCTGCAACGGACTAAAACTTACCATAAGTCATCAAATATTCTTATCAAAGATCAATCTATTTTAATGAGTTTTTCCTGATCCGGCTCAGGCTCTCTGGCGTTAAACCCAGATAAGAGGCGATCAGATTTTGTGAAAACCTTTGTATAAAGTGTGGATAATCATTGAAGAGTTCCTGGAACCGTTCTTCGCCAGTTTGACTGATAGCTGACTGCATCCTCTTTTGGGCTGCTATGGTATTATTCTGACTAAGTACATTTTGCATTGCTGAAAAGGCCGGTATTGGCTTCATAAATTCCTCCACCAGCGCATTTGCAATTTGTAAGATTTCCATATTCTCCAGCGCTTCTATATTAAAGCGGCTTGGCTTCAAATGGTAATAGCTTTCAAAATCTGCAAGCCACCAGTCCTCGATACTCAACTTTAAGATATGTTCATGCCCTTTTTCATCAACTGTGTACGTTTTGGCAGCCCCTTTCACAATAAAACCAGCATATTTGCAAACATCTCCTTCCTGAAGAAAGTATTGTCGCTTCCGGATTTTTTTTGGTTTAAAATGGGTTGTAATTGTCTGCTTCTCATCTGCCGAAAGCGTTTGGCCGGAAAGTTTTTGGATGTAATCAAAAAGTGCTTGAAAATTATGCATTATTAGATTTCTTAAGTAGAATCCTCAAAAATAAAACATTCAGCGTGTTTTTCACTGCTTTTAGTTATTCAAACTCGTTGTTGTGCAGTTGCAGGAAAACGTGCTCAACCCAATCTTTGAATAATATCCTACCTACAATAAATCATAGATTTAACTGCCGGATCATTTTCCAAGAATACTTCAAAGTATCTGAGTCAATATCAATCGGATTAAAAAACGCGCTAACGCTTATTGGTGTAGTAAGTATAAGGTTCTCTGCTTTTTTGTGATCGGCTCTAGAATACACAGTATTGTGGTATTGTGCAAGGCAAACTCAACCCCCGCTTTTAGTATAATTCAATTCCCGCACTTTAACATATTGGCCGGATCTCTGTTCAAAGTATGTTTCTGTATAGTGGCTGCTATCTATCATTCTTATAACCCTGCGATCTTTTTGGAACTTACCTTTGATAAGCTCGCTATCCCAGTCATAAATTAATTTTTTCTCCGCGGCATTATACACGCCGGTCTGGTATTGAATATCACTTCCAATATGGTTGTTAATAGATGAGGTGTAAAATCCCATCCGAGGATTATCATAACCCTCAATTTGCTGACTTTTGTAATAATCCTCTTTCATTTTTCCATCTGCCACAGGCATTTGAATTTTACCACCAGTGATCTCTACACTAAAAAAACGACCATCATAGATTGGTTTTCTAACAAGCGTTCCCTTGACAAATGGTAATTTCGAATCCTGAAAATTCCAGGTTCCGACAAGCTGGCCCAGCAAAGAGTGATTTGTTCCAGGTCTTGAATAATCCAGCATTTGGATCATTTGTTCGCTTTGCTCTTTTTGCGAAAATGCATTCATATGGAAAAGCAATAAAAATAGCCCTATTGTGACTGTATTTTTGATTCCGTTTTTCATATTATAGCTCTGTATTTGACATTATCTACTTTATAACTAATATAAGCAACTCTTGTAAATAAATCAAAAAGTGTTTTGTCTACTTTCGACTGAATACTGCCGATAAAAGCACTTTTGAATGTGCTTACTTTCTTAAGGACACTAAGAAGTATTAAATAATAATATAAAATGATCATCTAATCTTTTGTTCATAGCTTGAAAACCTAATTTTTAGCATCAATAACTATTTTTTCTCAAGTATCATTACTGCGCCACCGTCCGGATCTCCATAGATAACAAGTAGTTTATATGGAGGTTTGTCACCCATAAATGACATAGATTGTAAGTTTTCCGGTAAAGATGTTAGTTGCAAGCCCCAAACTGACGCAGTACCTTTCCATTGAGAAACGCTACCTACCGTTTGAATCTTCCACGTACCTTTTGCAGAAATATTTCCCTGATAATTGAAATCAGAAGTACCCGAAAAATTAGGTAGATAAACCGCTTCAAACGTGCCGTCTGAATTCAAGATCAAGGCTGATCTGCTTGTCAAGTCATGTTTCAAATTTCCTATTATGGTTTCCTTTTCGAACTTATAAGTACCAAGTACATCGTTCCTCCTAGGCTCCCTAATAGTTTCATCCTCTGCATAAGGCGCATATTGGCATCTAATACATAATAAAATTAATAAAATCATGGAAAAGATCTTCATTTGAACAATAATATAGGATTTTCTTGGATAAGGCGCTAAAATGTGAAGAAATAATATTCGCTTAAGTTTATCTCTATGATAACTGATTTTACTGGATTTGTTCCATTAAAAAGGATGGGTAAAACTAGTTTTTCACACAATTAGGTTAAATTGGCTCTGGATATTACTTATTCAAGACCACACATTCCGCAAATGCTTTCCTCTTCAACATTTGAAGAAATGAAGGCGTATGAATTAAACTGTCTTGCCCTTAGACGTTCAATAAAGGTAACAACATCAATTACCATTGTTGCGGACGCAGATTTTCTACTGTTTTCGAAATTCGTCAAATCTTCGTGCCCATGTTGATAATCTAAGAATTTTTTTGCTTTGGACAGACTCCTTATTTTGTCTTTTTTCAAGAGAAGTACCAGTTTAAAAACAGTTATGCCAAAATTAAGAAGCTATACACCATGAGACACATCATCCATGACTTAAACGAAAATAAAGACGGTGTTGCATTTTATGCGGGAATGAAAAGAGCCCGTTAGGAAACTGGGAGGAATTGTTAGGGTGTGAGAAGATTACAAAGATAAATAGTACTTGTTTGATGATTTCACGTAAATACCTTCAGATAATTTTATAATTATCATCAAAAAATAACGTTATTTGTAGAAAATCTGCAAATATGTTAGTTTATTTCAAAGTAGGGAATTACAAGTCAATTAAAGATCCGGTGCTGATCAACTTTAATTCAGTTGCAATCAATGAACATAGTCAAACAAATGTATATGATGATGGTAAAATTAATCTACTAAAATCAATAGTATTGTATGGACCAAACGCGAGTGGCAAATCAAAAATCCTAGATGCATTTGTTTTCTTTCGGAAGCTTATACTTCGATCGGCAAGTGATGGTCATAGCAGGGATATTATCGAAACGGAAAGTTTTCGACTTAACAATTTTACTAAGAATCAGCCAAGCTTTTTCGAAGCAGAATTTCTAATTGGAAAAAAAAGATACCGCTACGGCTTCGAAGTAAATACTGAACATGTTCAAAAAGAGTGGTTGCTGGAAATAAAAGCTACAACTCAAAAACCCGTTTTTCTTAGAATAGAACAGGAATTCGAAATTAATGAAAAATCCGTTCCTGATGCTGGAGGTCTAGAAGGAAGGACGCGGAAGAATGCCCTGTTCCTTTCGGTTGCGGATCAATGGAATGTAGCGTTAGCAGAGCGAATTATCAAATGGTTTGATAGCATTTATACAATTGATGGACTAAAAGAAAAAGCCTTTAAAAGTGTTACTACCAAAATGCTGAAAAACAAACTTTATACAAGTTTAATTAACTCTTTGGTTAATAAGGCTGATCTTGGCATTAGTGGTTTGGAAGTAGTCGACGGTGCATCTGAATATCAATATCTTCGATCATTAAATTCTAGTTACGAATTTGACAGTCATACAGATGAAAAGAACCAAAATGACATTAATGCAATACATGAGGTGCTTGATGACAATGGCAATTTCATCGAAAAGGTTAGATTTAGCTTAGAAAAAATGGAATCAGAAGGCACACAAAAGTTCTATAATTTAACAGGTGTTTTCCTGGAGGCAATAATCGAAGGTAGATTAGTGATTATTGATGAATTCGATGCGAGAATGCATACAATGTTAAGTACCGCAATTTTGCATCTTTTCAATTCTAGAGACTTTAAGTCCAAGGCACAGCTCCTCGCAGCATGTCATGATACGGCTCTGTTAGACAAAGATCTTCTGCGCCGTGATCAAATATATTTTGTGGAAAAAAATCAATTGCGTTCAACCACTGTCACCAATTTGGTAGAATATAAAGCTAGAAAAGAAACACCGTTCCAAAAAAACTACCTAGAGGGAAAATACGGAGCAATACCATTTATTGAAAATCTGGAAAGTATTATTAGCGATGGCGAAGAAACAGAATAGATTCGATTTTGCTGAGTTCCAAGCTAACTTGTTAGCTAGCGCTCCAAAACCTACACAAATTGAGATAAAAGAAGAACGAAAATATTTTCTTATAGTTAGCGAAGGAACAAGAACGGAGCCGATTTATTTTAAATACCTTGCTTCGTTACTTCCACCAAATTTGGTGAATACCATTGAGGTAAATGGTGCAGGGGATAATACCGTCAATGTCGTTCGCAAAGCCATTGCTTTGCGAAATAAGCGTAGATCTAACCGGAATATGCCGCCTTATGATGAGGTTTGGGCTGTATATGATAAAGATGACTTTCCTGCAAAAAGATATAACGGGGCGATATTTTTGGCCGACAGCGAAGGAATAAAAAGCGCCCATTCCAATCAATCTTTCGAACTATGGTATGTACTTCATTATGAATATTTACAAAGTGCCCTCCACCGTACAGATTATATTCGTAAACTAACTGGCCACATGGGCTTACCTTATACGAAGAATACGCCGAGGGTAGTGGAACAATTGCTTAAAACAGGAAATGTAAATCAGGCGATAGAGCGCGCCAAATCATTGGAAATAATTCATGTTGGTAAAACCCCGACAGATTCATGCCCACATACATCTGTTTACAAACTTGTAGAAACATTAAATCGCTACATTGATGATCACAAGCCAAAAAATATGTATAGATGAATTAAAGAATTGCTAAGAGTAAATCGCATGCTGTTAAATGTAATTCAAAAAGATAATGGCATCCTTTGTTTATACCAGTTGAATCATGTCCCGTGATTCCGGTTGAAAAGTGTACCAGTTAGCGAGGCTGAAACGTAAGATATATAGTTCGATACTTACTGTGCATTCCTGCGCAGTAAGCGGATAATATTACCTCATAATAAGTGGTGTACTTTGTTCGGAATATTCAATATTCTTTCATTTACAATATTCTGATGTTCCGCAGGAATAGACGTGCCCTCTGACCAGAGTACTTCATTAAGTTCTAATTTTTCAGCAGGTGATAACTGTTTCATAGCATCTACTAACTGTCTAAATGATAATTCTACAGCGATCAAGGTATTGTCTTTAAGCCTCTAACAAATTTAACCATTTATCATCAATGTTGGACGCTGAAATAGCTAGACTTAGAGAATTGGGTGGATAATTAGCGATAGGCAAATGTGAATTTATGGATAATATGATTGATCTGTAATGAATGTTAGAAGAAAGTTTTTATACAAACACCTGAAATAAAGAAGGTTTTCAGTTTTAATATTAATTATTTTCATCGTAAAAGCAGAGGAATTGATAGCAACAGCAGAATTGAATGAAGTTGATTGTGGAAGTGTTTTTACCGGGGCTTAAACCGGATTAGTTTTTCCAATTGAAACTATTTTATCCGGGAGTTATTTGCAGCAATTGATCAACATATTTTTCTGAGTACTCTTACTTCCCGATTGCTGTGCAGTTTTAATTACCGTTCACAGTGCGTCTATAGATAATATTCTGGAAGCAATGGAAGCATGCGAAAACTCGGTGACGCAACCTGATGAACATTAGCATTAACCGAGGGTAAGCTTAAGAATGGTCACATACTCGGAGGGGATATTGTAGAACCGCCCAGAGTGTGAAAATGGCAGGAAATCTAAATAATAACTCCTGACCGGCTTGAAATACACAGGATTCGCGAACTATTACTATTGGAAAATGGAACACCAAACGAAATTATTTTAACACACCGCCGTGTGCCGAAGGACACGTATGGTGATGTGAGAGGACAGTATTGGAAATAATCCCCTACTTCCTACTCAATTATAAAAGTATTTTATTTGTGTTTTCAGCCTGATAACCAGTGATCTTATTCTCCATTAGGACGTTGTTTAGAGACTGGCCAAGGTATAAATTTCCATCAAATTTCCCAATCATAAATAACTGTAAATTACTATCAAACGAAGGAAGCATCTTTATCTTTTCCGACCAAATAGCGAGCGTAGTATTAGGGTTGTCTCTTTTTAATTTTTCATCTTTTTCTATTAGATCCTTTTTAGACAGAATCTTTATATCCCCAAGGTTTTTTAGGAAATTCTGATAAATAAAAAAAGTAGAATTAGTATAATCTACGAAATTTGTGTAGTCTGAGACAATGTGCATCCAAAAGTAATCAGTGAACAATTTGTTATTATGGATCACTGTGGCCTCATAAAATTGTATAGGACATGTTTTGAAGGATTCAAAAATTGCTTTAGTCTTCCGATTTATTATTATTCCCTTAGCAGATAGAGCATTACTTAGAATGTCAGTTTGCTTGCTTTTAGTCTCTAGTAGAAAGCTATCTAGGTTTGGTTCGAAGTCAGGGAATGACTTCGAATAACGGAACAACTTTTTTATGGAATTATCGGCCTTATTATCGTATCCATTCGACATTTTTTGTACTTGTGGATAAACGGGACCGGTTTCTTTACTATTGCAATCAAAATCAAAAATCTTGTAGCTATTGTGCATACGCTTTTCGTGCATTTGTATCCCTGTTAAAAAAAGAATAAATTTTCATAGATGGCGGGCTTAATCTCTAGTTCCTGTATTCGCTCTACTGGGAGGAAGAGAGATTCGAACCCTCGGTACCGTTGCCAGTACGACAGTTTAGCAAACTGTTCCTTTCGGCCATTCAGGATCTATACCTTTTGCATCAGTTATCATCCATGTTTCTCAATTAGTGAATCTGAGCGCTAGTAAAGGAAGTGCTACTATTCTAATAAGTATTCATGGGCAGGAATAACTTGAATGATCTTTCCTTTTTTTTCAAAATAATCTTTTTGTGAGATAGTAACTAAAGTTCCCCGCTCAACATTAAAGAATTCCAAGGCTTCAATCATACCATTGAGTTCTCTGTCCAGATTATCTGGATTTAAATCATAACATACCTGAATGGCTTGATGAAACGCACCATTTTTAAATGTAATAAAGTCACAATCACCTTTTTCTGAAAAATAATATATTTCTCTGTAAGTTCTGCGAAGATGCAAAAAGATGAGATTTTCGAATTTACGGCCATTGTCTTCAGTGAAAGATCCTGAATTGACATTAATAAGGCCTGTATCAATTGCATATACCTTCCTTGGGTTTGCAATCTGTTTTTTTAGAGAATAACTAAACTTAGGAACATAATGCAATAAATAGGAATATTCCATATGTGATAAATATTCCAACGCGGTGCTGGTGGCACCCATTTTAAAAATATTTTTAAGATTATTGCCTGATACTGGCTTTCCTACATTGGATATTAAATACTGAGCCAAACGTTGTAAAGTTCTCACATCTTTGATACTGTAACGAACTGCAATGTCACGGATCAGTATGTCTTCAAATAGATGGTTTAGAATATCATCATTTTTTTCTTTAATATATTCTGGAAAGCCTCCTATTGTGAGGTAGCTTATCAGTGATTCAGTAGAAGGAATTAATTTTTGATAAGATATGAACTCATGATATGAAAATGGAAATAATTCTTTGGTAATATGTCTTCCGGTTAATTTTGTTCCTAATTCTCTGCTTAACAGGGAAGCATTTGATCCAGTAACAACGATCTTAAAGCCCTCATCTAATTTTTGTCGCACATATCTTTCCCATTCTGGTATAATTTGAATTTCATCAAACATTAGCATTGAGAAGTTTTGTTCCTGGATTAACATATCTAATCTGGAGAAATCATTATTCTCAAATTCATATAGTCTTGGGTCTTCGAAATTGAGATATAGGGCGCCAGTATATTTACTGCTTGACAATTGAAATAATAAAGTGCTTTTTCCACACCTTCTTATACCAGATACAATAAGGGCATGTGAAGCTAGATTCGGTAACAGTTGCAGCACATCTCTTTTTAGACCTTTGTGTTTGTTAGCTATATTTTGGCTTTGTGCCTTAATAATCTGACTGAGTACATTTTGAGCAATCATAAAAAGTGTTTGATACAAAACTACAATAGTTTTGTTTACCAAACAAAGGTATTGTAGTTTTGTATCAAACGCTATGATTTATTATGTTCTACATACAGGTAAACTATATTGCTTATTTTACTAATAATTGGTGCCGAGAAACGGCTGTACTTTCATCGTAAATGTGAAACATCATTCGTGTAGTGCTTAGGTGAAAGAATATTCACCTAATTAACCAAAATCAATTAATCAAGGGGGGCAGCATCCTCCGGAATAACAGGTTCCCCGCTAAATTTAGAGAGGTCAACATGCTCCGGTACGACCATATACTTGAAAACAAGGGGGGCAGCATGCGCCGGAATGTCAGGCTTTACCAACCAGGTAAAACATTCTATGCACATTTTAGTGGGGTCAACATCGTCCAGAATATCCATTATGGGATTACCGCTTATGCTGCCTTCCTGAGCACGCTTCTCATAACCCAGACACTCATCGACCTCTCCCTAAAGCATCTCATTGACTCTTCAACAGAATTTTTACTAGAAAAGCTCTTTGGACGTAAGACGCGTGAAAAAAGTACTTGGGTAACAAAATATAAAAAATGACTTAATCGATCAATTACGTTGTAAAAGCGTTGACGATCAATTTTGACAATTCTTTGGATCACAGCTTCGAATTTCTTTGGCTTCGGAGTGCGTAAATGATCGACGTTGTATTACTAATTATTGTTATTGATTGAAATCATATGGCGGTTGAGTGCTGAAGTATTACATCAAGCTATTCAAAAATCAATCATTTTAAAAATTCTTACTACAAGTAAATCCTTATGGTGGATTTGTTACCGGGTGTATAGGCCGAAGCATCTGCAATGGGATTAAATCGAATAACTTTGGATCAGCTCCATATCAATGAATAAAATAGGTCCTATATACTTCTTTGTTAAAGGTTGGGAAGCCATTACCGATTGTGAAGCTCGTAAACTCAATGCTTTCTAAAACCAAGCTTGAAGGAGTTAATTCAATAATTGTACTTGTTTCATAAAAATACCAAATCCTCTCACTGGAAGGTGAAGTGGGTATTATTTGCTTGAGATCAATCTTTAAGGATTGACTATCACCATCTATCGCCCATGTTCCAGAAATTGGCAAACCTATTTTGGATGGATTTTTAAAGTAAACTGTATGATTTTTGTGAAATTCAAGCGTGTCTATTAGAAAATCATCATTAAAGTCATCTATGCTTTTTAAGTGCTCATATTTACCGTAAAAATTATCATCGGTAAAGACGGTTCTTTGTAGATGCGAGACCTTCCAGGGGCCTGTACACAAAGGGTTTTCAGTGGAGTTGTCATTTTTCTTACATGAATACAAGGCAAAGCAAAAAATGAAGAAAAGAGATGCGAAAAATGATTTCATTTAAGCTTTTTATAAATAATGAGAGGCTGTTCTGATTATGATGACAATTTACAACGAATTCTGCTTTTGACCAAATGAACTATTTACTATTCCGAATTCCTTTTTAGTTGGCAAATCATTTTCGAATCATACAAAAAAGCCTGCGAATCGTATGATTGCAGGCTTTTTTTTCAATTTCAGCGGAGGAAGAGGGATTCGAACCCTCGGTACCGTTGCCAGTACGACAGTTTAGCAAACTGTTCCTTTCGGCCACTCAGGCATCCCTCCGTTTAAATTTGTTACCCGTTTTTCGGGATTGCAAATATAGTAATTCAAACATATTTGCAAAAATTATTTACACATTTTGTAGGTAATCTATTCGCACATGATAGATGCTCATAAGCATAGTCTTGAATATCAGCTTTATAGTTTCAAGATCTTTTAACGTTAAATCGCAGTTATCTAACTGATTTTGCTCCAATTTGTAGTTTATGATGCGTTCTACGAGATCATTTATGTTTTGGGCGTCCGGATTTTTGATACTTCTTGACGCTGCTTCGACCGAATCCGCCAGCATTAATACCCCAGTTTCCTTAGAAAACGGTATCGGGCCAGGATAACGGAAGATATTTTCATCAACAAACTTTTCAGGTGAGTTTTTAAGGAACGACTGGTAAAAATAATCTACACGCGTATTTCCGTGGTGCGTTCTGATGAAATCGATTACACTTTCCGGTAACTGGTTCCTCCGGGTGATTTCAATGCCTTTGTGTACGTGTTTGATAATGATCTGTGCACTTTGCTCATATGGCAGCTTATCATGCGGGCTAAGCGACGTATTTTGGTTCTCGATGAAGTACTGCGGGTTTTCAATCTTACCGATGTCATGGTACAGCGCACCGGCCCTTACCAGCAACGAATTTCCACCAATTTTAAAAATCGCGGCTTCAGCCAGGTTGGCTACCTGCAGCGAATGCTGAAAAGTTCCCGGTGCTTTAAAAGCCAGCTCTCTCAAAAGTTTATTGTTGGTATTGGTCAGCTCAATCAGTGCCACATCAGAAGTTATCCCAAAAACGCGTTCAAAAGCGTAAATCAAGGGATAGGCGAGGAGGGAAAGCAATACGCTGATGGTAAAAGGTACAAAATTTATCCATTCAATTTCACTGAACGAACCTTCACGCAGGAGCGCGATGCCCAGAAAACAGATGAAATAAGCGGTTAAAATAAACAATGCGGATAAAAGTAGCTGCTCCCTTTTGATCAGGTTACGTATACTATAGATGGCAACCATACCGGCGGTTGTTTCATAAAAAACAAACTCAAAGCTGTTTGGTACAAAAAATCCAGCAATAAGGATCACCAGTAAATGCAGGTAAAGCGCCAGCCGTGTATCAAACAATATCCTGATGATAATAGGCACTATACAAAACGGTATATAATAGACATTCGGCAGGTTGAGCTTCACCGACCAGGTGAGCGCCAGCAACATCGAAGTGATCACCAGCAGGAGTAATGATAACTGACGGTTATCAGCAAAGATATCCTTCCTGAACATATACAGGAATACCATCAATAAACTCAGGATAAAAGCAACCAGTAAAATCTGTCCTAAATATACAAGCTTGCTGTCGCCAATGGTTTTTGTTTGTGCCTCGTATGTTTCTTTGAAGGATTGCAATTTCTGGAAGGTATCATCATCTATCACATTGTTTTTTGCAATAATAACTTCTCCTTTTTGTACCATTCCCCTGGTGGTAGACAAACTGTTAATTGTATTGTCTTGTACAATGGCGGTTAACTTTTCATCAAAAACTATATTGGGTTGCAGATGATCTTCAACCAGGTTCATCACCACTTCCTTCTCTTTTAAATTGATCGAAGTAAAAGTGCTGTTAAAATAATCAAGTGCCGATTGTACAGTGTATAAATCTTGTGTGCTAACAGTTGTTGAGATATTGTTATTCAACATCGAGATATCATAGAATTTCTTATCCTTCTGATGTTTTGGATTGATCGCTAAAATTCCTTTATCATAAATACTTTTTAATAATTTGAGCGAGGCAGTTTTAGTGAGTTCCTTGCTCTCCTCAGGAAATGCATTGCCACGCCATTTCACATCAAATTCGTTGGCAAAGGCTTCCTGAACGCTATTAATCAGGTTTGGGTCGTAGCGGTAAATCGGCAGAACGTTCTCCAGTGCATCTTTTTTATCAATATTTACCTGCGGGCCCGTCTTCAGGATGGCAAAGCTGAACGGAGAAATCAGGTCTTTATTCAGCCAAACCCTGCCTTTTTGAAATTCGTAACGGAAACGTGGTTGCTTAGGCAGGAAAAAAGTGATAATGAGCACAGTTAGCGCCATCATAATATACTTGATATTAGATGAATACTTCCTGTATAATATCTTGTGGGAGTTCTTTTTGATTTTAGCCAAAATGATGTTATGTTATTTATTTGTAAAGTTAAGCAATATCACTCTTTTTATACCACCTGGCGATGATATATATAATAAGTAAAAATACCCACCACAGCTTAAAATTGAAATTCAGTATATACTTAAAACTATCAATTAATAGTTTGAAAAAATCACCGGCGGAGGTTACCTCATCAGGATAACTAACCCATTGCCTAACTAACCGGACAATACTGGCAATAGTGATGAGTACAACACCAATGATAATAGCTTGTTTTAAAGGGTTGCGCGTTTCTGTTTCTGTTGTATTTTCTTCCATTACAGCAATATACCTAATTAATATATCCTATATACAATTCATTAGCCGATCTGTTCTTATTCTGCAAAGAATTTTGACAATCAATATCTTTTATATTCACTATTTTTGCTCAAATTTTTAACTATGCAGCAAAGTGTCCTGATCGTCGATGATGAAAAAAAGATTTGTAGTCTTTTGGCGAGAATTATTGAGTTGGAAGGATTTACCGTATTTCAAGCCAATACAGCCAAAGAAGGGCTGAAAGTTTTGGGCAATCAGGAAATCCATGTGGTGATCAGTGATGTGAAACTGCCGGATATGAATGGTTTGGAACTGGTGAAACAAATTAAGGAGTTGAAACCTTATGCAGAAGTGATCAGCCTGACTGCCTTTGGTACCATTCAGGATGGTGTTAAGGCCATGCGTAACGGAGCGTTCGACTATATCACTAAAGGTGACGATAATGATAAAATTATCCCACTGGTATATAAGGCGATGGATAAGGCCAAACTTCAGTTCCGCGTGTTTGAGCTGGAATCAAAAATACAGAAGCAATACGATTTCAGCTCGATTATGGGGCAATCAAAACCCATACTTTCGGCGATAGATTTGGCTAAAAGGGTGTCACCTACGGATACTACAGTCTTGTTGTTGGGAGAGACAGGTACGGGGAAAGAGGTTTTTGCGCAGGCTATCCATTATGAAAGCTCCCGGAAAATGAAACCTTTTGTAGCATTAAACTGTAGCGGCTTTAACCCAGACCTGCTGGAAAGTGAACTCTTTGGATATAAACAAGGAGCTTTTACGGGAGCGCAAAAAGATAAAAAAGGCTTGCTGCAGGAAGCTAATGAAGGTACCCTGTTTTTGGATGAAATTGGGGAAATGAACCTGGATCTGCAAGCGAAACTGCTGCGTGTGCTTGAAAACCAGACTTTTATTAAGGTGGGGGATACGCAAACTACTAAGGTAAACGTGAGGATTATCGCTGCTACAAACCGCGACCTGAAACTGGAAGCTGAAGAAGGACGGTTCCGCCTCGATCTCTTTTACCGATTGTCTGTTTTTTCAATTGAACTTCCCTCGCTCAATGAACGAAAAGGGGACATTGCCATGATCGCGAAGTTCTACCTGAAGCAGTTTGCCGCAAAGGTGAATAAACCCGATTTTACAATGGACAATCAATTTATTGAGCTGCTCCAAAACCATACCTGGAAGGGCAACATCAGGGAGCTGAAAAATGTGATTGAGAGGGTAGTAATCCTTTCTGACGGACCCGTCCTTCAGGCTTCACTTTTGCCTTACGAGTTTCACCAGGGAAATATAGAAGGAGATGCCATGAAAATGGAAACGGTAGAAAAAATGCACATTATGAAGGTGTTGAAATACACTGGTAATAACAAAACGGAAACTTCAAGGCTTCTGGGAATAGGGCTTACTACGCTTTACCGTAAACTGGAAGATTATCATATCAGCTAAACCTCTTTAGACTCATTCTATACTGTGTTTTATGGGCAATCAACGCCCTTTTAGTGAAACAAAAGCCCGAAATTGCTGGTTGTTAAAACTGAAATAAACACGGTTATGAAAGAAAATGAATCACGGGAACAGGAAGAAATGGAATTAACGGGCAACTCGCGCCGTGACTTCCTTAAAAAATCTTCTGTGATAACTGCCATTGCCTTAACTCCGGTAGCGGCTGTGAAGGCTTCTGATCTCAGGTTAGACGAACGCTTATCTGATGCTATTGAACAGATGCCTCTGAACATCGAGATCAATGGTAAACAATATAACCTCAAAGTTGAACCCCGCACTACACTGTTAGACCTGTTAAGGGAAAAATTGCATCTTACTGGTACCAAAAAAGGCTGCGACCAGGGACAATGTGGTGCTTGCACGGTTCATATTGATGGTGTACGTGCCAACTCTTGTTTGCAACTGGCCATTATGAATGACGGTGCAAAGATCACTACGATTGAAGGATTGGCGAAAGGAGATGAACTGCACCCGATGCAGGAAGCATTCATCAAACATGACGGCTTCCAGTGCGGGTATTGCACCCCGGGACAGATCATGTCGGCGGTTGCCTGTATACATGAAGGCCACGCAAATTCTGAAACTGAAATCAGGGAGTTTATGAGCGGTAATATCTGCCGCTGTGGTGCATATGCTAACATAGTGAATGCAATCAAGGAAGTTAAAGCAGGAGGTAACGTATGAACAATTTCCAATACAAAAGGGTAAGCAGCACAACTGCTGCGATCTCAGAATTGGCTAAAAATCCGGCTGCGAAGATAGTTGCCGGCGGTACCAACCTGATTGATTTAATGAAATACGGCGTGATGGCCCCGGAAAAACTGGTGGATATTAACCGTTTGGATTTCGACGATATCAAAAAACAACCAGGGATGCTGCATATTGGCGCAACAGTCAGAAACGCAGTTGCGTCTGAAAATGCAGATGTGCTCAAATATCAGCCGCTGCTTTCTATGGCCATGCTTTCGGGCGCTTCGGCACAATTAAGAAACAAAGCTACAATGGGGGGTAATTTGTTGCAACGTACAAGATGTGGCTATTTTTATGACATCAGTGCACCCTGCAACAAAAGAAATCCCGGTTCGGGATGCAGTGCGATAGGTGGTTTCAACAGGATGCATGCCATTTTTGGTACCAGTACTTCTTGTATTGCAGTAAACCCAAGTGATATGAATGTGGCGCTGACGGCACTTGAAGCAGTAATTTTGGTTTCGGGACCTAAAGGCGACAGAAAAATTCCTATTGCAGATTTCCACCGTTTGCCTGGCGCAACGCCCGAATTAGATACTACGCTGGATAAAAAGGAACTGATCACGGGCCTTGTTATCCCCGACAATAATTTTGCAGCAAACTCTTACTACCTGAAAGTGCGCGACCGTGCCTCATATGCTTTTGCCTTGATTTCTGTTGCGGTAGCAATGGAAATGGAAGGAAATACAATTAAAGATATCCGTTTAGCAATGGGCGGAGTGGCACACAAGCCGTGGCGTTTGAAAGAAGCAGAAGAAATGCTGAAAGGTAAACAGGCTTCGGTAGAGAATTTTAAAATGGCGGCAGAACTGGCAATGAAAGGTGCCAAAGCTTATCAGTACAATGCTTTTAAGCTCAAGTTGGCCCCAAACACAATGGTTCAGGCGTTAAAAACAGCTTCGGGAATAAAAGCGTAGATTATGAGCAAGAAACATTTAGAAAACGCGGATATGGAACTGGCAATGTCACGCGTAGACGGAAGGGTAAAAGTGACGGGTGCCGCTAAATATACCGCTGAGGTACAATTGCCTGAATTGACTTATGCTGTACTGGTTGAAAGTACCATCGGCAAAGGTAAAATCACAGCATTGGATACAAAAAAGGCGGAATGGGCACCAGGGGTAATCGCGGTAATATCACACTTGAACACACCTGGGGTACCTGAATATAAACTGGCAAACCAGGATGTAATACAAAAACAATTGCGCGTTTTTGACAGCCCAAATGTTTATTACAACGGACAGCCAATTGCAGTTGTTGTTGCTGACACTTTTGAAAGGGCACGTTATGCGGCAACGCTGGTTAAGGTTACTTATGCGAAGGAAAAAGCACAAAGCAGTATGGAGCAGAACCTTTCTGAGGCGATTGTTCCTAAAAAAGCTAAAGCTGATCCAAAAGGCTTCACTTCTGATTTTGTTCGCGGCAAAGCCGGGGCATATAAAGATGCTGAATTTCAAGTAGAAGCAGAATATGTACTTCCATCTGAAGCACACCATCCTATGGAGCTTCACTCGATTATTGCCACCTGGGAAGGTCCTGATAAACTCACACTTGTTGATAAAACACAGGGATCGCAGCAGACAGCTGCAAGTATTGCAAAGTCGTTTCAGCTTCCTGTAGAGAATGTAAAGGTGCTGGCTACGTATGTTGGCGGGGCTTTTGGTTCTGCTTTACGTGTATGGCCGCATGAAATTATTGCAATTCTGGCCGCTAAAAAGGTGCAAAAACCGGTTAAATTGGTTTTACACCGTAACCAGATGTCGTACATGGTGGGCTACCGTCCGCATACGCTGCAAAAGGTTGCAATTGGTGCGACTAAGGAAGGTAAACTGCTAGGGATTTCTCATGAGTCATTCGGTAAAACTTCCATGTACGAAGAATTTACGGAGAACGTACTGATCATGACACGCATGATGTATGATGTTCCTAATGTAGATACTAAATACAGAATTGTACCTTTAAATGTAAGCACACCGGCGCCAATGCGTGGACCAGGTGAGGCCACTGGTTCTTTTGCACTGGAATGTGCCCTGGACGAGCTTTCGTATAAACTGAAGATGGATCCGATTGCTTTGCGCCTGGCAAACTATGCGGATCAGGACCCTGATAAAAAAATGCCCTGGTCAAGTAATTATTTGAAAGAATGTTATAAACTGGGTGCTGAAAAAATTGGTTGGAACAAACGTAAAACTGAACCTGATACCAACCAGGAAGGTGAATGGAAAATAGGTTATGGTGTGGCCACAGGTACTTTTGGTGCCTTCCGTGGCGGCGCATCTGCTAAAGCAACGTTTAAACCGGATGGAACCTTATTGCTGCAGTCGGCCATTGCAGATATTGGCCCTGGAACGGCTACAAGCATGACCGCGATAGCTGCACAAAATTTGGGTATCGCGGCTGACAAAATTAGTTTCCAACTGGGGAATTCAACGTTTCCAAAAGCGCCGATGCAGGGTGGATCAAATACGGTTGCTACTGTAGGTTCTGCAATAGTTGCAGTTTGTGATAACCTGAAAGTGGAGCTGGCAAAACGTGCAGCGGCACAGAAAGCAGAATGGAAAAATGCTATACCGGCGAACACTAAAATTGTCGGTACACAGCTGGTGAATGCTGACGATAAGTCTTCGAGGATAGAAATTTCATCGTTATTTAGTGACGGTCTTAGTGAACTGGTCGTCAAAGGTGATGCAGCTCCAGGACCTGAAAGTAAAAAATATTCGTTTTACTCTTTTGCTACCCACTTTATTGAAGCCCACGTACATGAGCTGACAGGGGTTGTGAGGATCAAAAATGCAGTTTCTGTAATTGATTGCGGAACGGTAGTGAGTCCTAAAACCGCCAGAAGCCAGTCGATGGGTGGTATTGTTGGAGGTATCGGGATGGCATTAACTGAGGATGTTGTCCTTGACGATCGCACGGGCCGTACGGTAACGGCCAGTTTTGGTGATTACCACGTGCCGGTCCATGCAGATATTCCTCAGATGGACATGATGTTTGTTAATGAAAAAGATCCCTACCTCAACCCTATGGGATCTAAGGGTCTGGGTGAAATCGTAATTATCGGGGTGGCACCCGCTGTAGCGAATGCTGTATTTAATGCTACCGGGAAACGCGTGAGACATTTGCCAATTACACCGGATAAATTGATTTAATAATAGCAGATTTCTATATATAATCTGAAAAAGGTATTGTAAATTTAAGGCTGTCAGGACGCTTAACACGATCTGCAGCCCTAAACAGGCAGTACCTTTTTTTATGTCAATTCACGCTATCCCAACTATTTGAATGGAAGATTTACAAGAAAAATATAGTTATCCCATTGGCCGTTTAGTGCCGGTAGAAACGTACAATGAAAAGTTGCTTACCCAATGGATCCGCTCTATTCAGTCTGTTCCATTGTTGTTTGATTTTTGCATAGAAAATCTGGACGAAGCACAGCTAAATACGCCTTACCGAGAAGGGGGCTGGACAATCATTCAGGTAATCCATCATGTTGCAGATAGTCATATGAACGCATACATACGTTTGAAACTGGCACTTACAGAAGACCGCCCAACGATAAAACCATATGACGAAAAGTTATGGGCGGAGCTACCTGATGTGACTGATGTTCCTCTGAATGTTTCGATTACGCTGATCCATGCGCTGCACCGTAGATGGACTTCTATGTTGCACCAAATGAAGGAGGAAGACTGGACCAGGGAATATTTTCATCCCGGCGACCAGTCCTATGTTCCAATATGGCAAATGACACATGGCTATAGCTGGCATGGAAAACACCATGCGGAGCAAATTCTGTCCTTAAGGAAAAGAATGAACTGGTAACAGAAACAGCTTATGTTTGTGGATAGATAAGTAATTTGGTTTGGGATTCAAACATTTGCTCCAGTTTGCGCTGGGTGTAGGTTAACGACAATAGATAAGTAGTCTCTACTTTACGTTCTAATACCACAATCAGAAAATCGTCTGGCATAATCCTGGCTTTGAGTAACTTCCATTCTTTCCAAACCTCAGTATCATCAAAGTTGAAATTGACATTTGATTTACTGAACTTCAGGTACTGGCGGATATGCTGTTTGGTAGGTTCGTCACAATAACAGGTTACCGACAGGCTCAACTCAGAACTTAGCTTGCACACCTTGCTGAGCCATACTTTCATCGATTTTTCCATCAAGTAGGCGGGCGGACATACCAGTTGGATACCGGTATGGACGGTAATGGGTTTGCTCAAATGCAGGATAAAGAGGTTCGCAGAAGAATTCTCAATCAGCGCCGCAGATTTGTCGCCCAGGAACTTGTCGATCACGGTTGTTCTTCTTGGCCATCCGGTAATAATGATATTGGCAGACTTCTCTTTGGCAATACGCAGCACACCACTGGGCACATTATGGTCAAGGGTAGCAATAACTTCTACATCGGTACCATTGCCAGATGCATATTTTACAGAATCATGCAACTTCTTACGGGCAATAAGCAGGTTGGTTTGTGCATTATCACTATCCGGCACTACAGAAAGGAGACTGATAGGCTGGGTGCCGGTTTTATCTTTAAATAAAACGGCCAGGTCCAGCATGGCATCCATATTATTAAAATCGGCAATGGGAATCAGGATGTTTTCTGCATCGTGTTCAGGTTCCGGTCCGGTAGTTTCTTCTTCAGCAACAATATCGCGGCTCGCCCTTTCTGTGGCAAAGGACGCTACAACGCAGGTTACCAGTATCAGGATGATAGTGCCGTTAAGAATATTGTCATCGATAATTTTTGCCTGATAGCCTACCAGGATGATGGCCAAGGTGGCGGCAGCATGGGCACTGCTTAAGCCGAAAATAAGCAGACGCTGGTTTTTGGTATATTTAAATATCCACTGTGTAAAGGTTGCAGAGAGATATTTACCTACAATGGCTACTACAGTTAATGAAGCTGCAACAATCAGGGCGTCTGGTCCCCTGAACAATACACGCAGGTCTACAAGCATCCCTACGCTGATCAAAAAGAAAGGGATAAATAAAGCGTTACCTACAAATTCTATCCTGTTCATCAATATAGAAGAATGGGGAATAAGACGGTTCAGGGCCAGTCCGGCCACAAAGGCACCAATAATAGGTTCTATACCTGCCAGCTGGGCAAGGAAAGCGGAAAAGAATACTACAGATAATACAAAAATATAATGTGATGTTTTTTCGCTTTCCAATTTGGTGAAAAACCACTTGGCTATTTTTGGGATAACTATGAATACCGTTGCGGTGAAAATACTGAGCGATATGCACAGCTGGATCCAGAAAGAACCATCAAGTTTTCCATCAACAGACCCCATAATTACCGCCAGGATAATCAGCACTGCCGTGTCGGTTAGGATGGTACCCCCAACAGTCACAGCTACGGCCTCGTTTTTAGAGATGCCAAATTTGTTCACAATAGGATAGGCAACCAGGGTGTGCGTGGCAAACATACTGGCCGTCAATATGGAAGTGAGCAACGAATAATTGAGGAGGTAATAACACACAGGAAACCCAATTAGGATTGGTACCGCAAAAGTTAAAAAGCCGAAAACAAAGCTCTTGTGTTTCTTCCGTTTAAAATCTGCAAGGTCAAGTTCTATCCCTGCAATAAACATGATGTACAACAAGCCTATTGTGGAAAAAAGCTCGATGGCGGAGTTCTTTTTCAGGATGTTGAAGCCATTTGGGCCGATGGCTATCCCGGCAATAATGAAACCAACAATACCGGGTATTTTTATTTTCCCCAAAAGTATAGGTGCAATCAATATAATGAAAAGTATCAGCGAGAAGATAAGGACCGGATTAGTAAAGGGCGGGTCGAATTGTCTGGCAAGATGATCAAAAAAAGTGCTGTGCATAAATGAGTTTGTACTAAGATAACAATTATAAACCCTTAAATATTGTACGTTTAAGCTTGCAGTATATTAGTCTGTGAGTTTTACAGTGTTTAATCTGTAAGTTTATTTACTACTTTATTTAAGGTAAGTCCCTGAACAATAATGGAGAAAACTACAATAAGGTAACTCGCGGATACAATCAGTGGTTTGTATTCTGAGTCGCCCAGCGACAAGGCAAGCGCTACAGAAATCCCGCCCCTTAAACCTGCCCAAATTACTATCCCTAACCTGTTGTATGGCAAGTTAATTGTGCGGCCCAGTAGAATTGAGGGTACGGTAATGCTTACGGCCCTGGCCACAAGAACAAAAACAATACAGAGCATACTGATGATCCAATAGCTGTCAAAAAATGGTATAATCACAATCTGAAGGCCGATCATTACAAATAGGATGGTATTCAACAGGTCATCAATTAATCCCCATATTTTATCCAGCAGTTCTTTTAGATGTTCTGATGTGCTGTGGTCGCCAATTTTCATGTCGCTTAGCATCAGTCCTGCAGAAACCGCTGCCAAAGGAATGGAGACATGTAGTAAACCACCAAGTACTGAAATGCCCATCACCATCGCAATGGTAAGGATTACAATAGTTTGAAGTTCATCTACTTTTTTCACCATCTGGATACAAAGCAAGCCGGATAATACGCCCAAGCCTATTCCGCCAAAAACTTCCTGCACAAATAAGATGGCAGAGTGCGACCAGGAAAAGGCCATTTCTGAATCTTCTGTGAGTTCACGGATGGTAACAAACAAAAGGATGCCCACACCATCGTTAAACAGCGATTCACCGCCAATAATAGTTTCCAGTGAATTCGGTATTTTAGACTTTTTGAGGATGGACAATACGGCAACGGGATCTGTAGGAGAAATCAGTGCCCCAAACAGAAAACAGTAAATCATTGGAATATTTATTCCCAGAAAGGAGGATGCCCAAAAGAAAAGAAGTCCGAATATTGTAGTAGAGCCAATTACCCCTACGGTACTTAGTATCAGTACCGGTCTTTTTTGCTCCCTCAGTTTTTGGAAATCAAAATGGAGGGCACTGGCAAAGAGCAGAAAGGCCAGCATCACATCTAAAAGTGTTTTGGTAAAATCTATACTGGAGGTCAGATTGGCAATAAAATCATGCGCTACGGGAAAGGTTTTTCCCGTGATCAGGATCAGGATGGACAGCGAAATGGCGATGACCATGATGCCTATTGTTCCGGGAAGTTTAACGAAGCGGTGGTTAATGTAGGAGATGAGTGCGCTGATGGTAACAAGGATGGTAATGGTTGTAAAAGTATCCATTCAAAGGTGTAAAGTGTACTATTGGACTATTCGATAAACAGCAAAATAGGTTTTTAAAGTTTTGTTTTTATCTGTTGAATGTCATTCCCGGCCAAAAGCGGCATATTTAACCGCATTTTAACCTGTACGTTACTATATTATTACAATGTACCGTTTTGCTTACAGGAAATTTTCGCTATTAATTTCCTTTGGTAAGATGAATACTATAAATTGCAGTGAACAACGATATGATCTGGTTGATCTCTACGTTCAATAGGTACATAATTTGATAAAATGTTATATTCAAAATTAGGAAGATCCGATTTAAAAGTGAGCAGAATCAGTTTTGGATGTATGTCCCTGACTGGTGGTACGAGAGAAAATGAATTGATAGTGAATGAGGCGCTGGATCTGGGTATCAACCTGTTTGATACAGCCGACCTATATGAAAACGGACAGAATGAAATAAAGCTTGGCAATATACTGAGGTCGCGGCGCGACCAGGTGATACTGGCAACTAAAGTGGGAAACCAGGCAAGACCAGATGGAAGTGGCTGGGACTGGAACCCACACAAGAAATATATCCTTTCTGCTGTTGAAGGTAGTCTTAAACGTTTGCAGACAGACTATATTGACCTTTATCAGCTACATGGAGGGACAATGGACGACCCGATTGATGAAACGATAGAGGCCTTTGAACTGTTAAAGGAACAGGGTAAAATCAGGCATTATGGAATATCTTCTATCCGTCCCAATGTGATCAGGGAATACGTGAGCAAATCTGCAATAGTTAGTGTGATGATGCAATATAGCCTGCTTGACAGAAGGCCTGAGGAAGAATGTTTTTGTTTATTGGCGGCAAACGGTATCGGGGTTTTAAGCCGGGGCAGTATTGCACAGGGGCTTCTGGCGAATAAACCGGCCAAAGCATATCTTGGCTGGTCGGCAGAAGATGTGGCGCGCGCTGCAGAAGCCATTAACGCCGTCGCTGCCGGCAGGAGCAGTAATGCGCAGACAGCCGTACAGTTTGTGCTTCAACACCCTCCGGTACAAACTGCGGTTACAGGAATCAGGACACTAGAACAGCTTAGGGATATTGCTGCTGCGGTCAACCTTCCTGAACTGACAGCACAGGAGTTACAACACTTGTCGGATGTTACGGCGGGCCAATTTTATTCAGAACACAGGTAATATGAAACTATCATTTGGTACGGAGGTTAATGGTCAGCCTAATTATTTCATAGAGAAAATCTGGAAAGGACTACTGCAGGGATCAGGGGATCTGGAAGAAACATACTACAGCTATCAGCGGCGGTATATTCAAAAATTCGGGAAATCATGGGATGGACATAGTTTCAACGAGTTCCTGGAACCAAAATTTCACACTATACGCAGGGATATTGATAATGAATGGTCGGCAGGAATGGATATTGATCTGGTGGTTAACATTAATACTCCCGAAGAGTTCCAGTTTGCACCAACGCTGAGGTGTCAGTCTGTACAAAGGATCCAGATAGACTATTCCCGCTTGTTAAATCCGCATGGTCCCTCAGTATTTATTGATTATCAATTGGTGGACAATCAGACACTGGTAAAAATGGTGAGAAACGATGGCTTCCCTACGGTGTTCGATTTCTTTAACTACTTCGATGAAGAATTTAATGGCAGTCTTATACACTGGACCCCGTTGTCATATGATTAAGTTATTGAAGACTGCCCAAACTTAGCGGTAGCCCATTGCCTGAAGATTAAACAGTTCGGCATAACGTCCGTTTTTAAGCAGCAGTTCTTCATGGCTGCCAATTTCTGCCAGTTCGCCTTTTTCGAGTACAAGGATCCGGTCTGCCATCCGTACGGTAGAAAAACGGTGGGAGATCAGCACCGCAGATTTCCCTTTGGTCAGTTCAGAAAAACGCTGAAATACTTCATATTCAGCTCTGGCATCAAGTGCCGCGGTTGGTTCATCCAATATCAACAGCTGCGCATCTTTCATGTACGCCCGCGCCAGGGCAATCTTTTGCCATTCGCCTCCAGATAGATCTACTCCGTCCGCAAAACGCTTCCCCAGCATTTGGTCATAATGTTGCGGAAGTTTTTCAGCAAGCAGGTCGGCCATACTCTGCTGTGCAGCTGAACGGATCAGGCTGGTATTCTCTTTTTCATCAATATTCCCTACAGCAATATTTTGAGAAAAGCTCATCTGGTAACGGATATAATCCTGGAAAATAATTCCCATGTGCATCCTTAAGTCGGCCAGGTCGTATAATTTAAGGTCTATTCCATCCAGGAGGATGCGCCCCTCTGTTGGGTCGTACAGCCTTGCCAGTAATTTAACCAATGTTGTTTTACCTGCGCCATTTTCACCAACCAGCGCAAGTTTTTCTCCCGGCAGAAGGTTAAAACTGAGATGCCGGTTTGCCCAGCGGTCAGAATTGAGGTATTGGAAGCCTACATCCTCAAAGGTAAACCCCTTTTGCACAGGGTTGGGAAAAGGAAGTGGTTTGGCCGCAGTGGTAATTTTCGGCTTAATTTCAAAAAACTCAAAGAAATCGCGCAAATAAATAGCGCCCTGCGAAACCGTGGTAAAGCGGTTAAGGATAACCTCAAGCAGCGACCGCAATTGACGGAACGAGCCTGCAAGAAAAGTCAGTTCTCCAAGTGTGGCCTTTCCAGAAACCGTGTCCAGGATAATCATTACATAGGCGCCATAATAACCTGCTGTGCCCACCAGCGCGAAAAGCGTGCCCCAGGCTGAGCGTTGCAGCGACAATTTTTTGTTGGCGTTATAAAACTGGTCAGACAAGCTTGAAAACCTCTCAATTACAAATTTTGACAGGTCGAATATCTTGAGTTCTTTTGCGGTTTCATCGCTTGCCCCTAAAAACCTCAGGTAATCAAGCTCCCTTTTTTCTGGTGTTTGTCTTCGTGTGAGCGCGTAACTGCGGTCGTTAAAATGCGATTCGCCAAGAAAAGAGGGCAATATGGCTACAAAAAGCAGCAGGATCAGCCATGGATTAAACAGGACCAGACCTGCGGCCAGGAAACTGATGGTGATCAGGTCCTGCACCTGGCTTAATACCTGTGACAGGAGTATGGTGCGGCCAACGGTCTGCTGCCGCGCGCGCTCCAGCTTATCGTAAAATACTGAGTCTTCAAATTGGTCCAGGTCAAGCGTTGCTGCGTGTTCCAGTATCCTGATAGAAGTATGTTTAGAAAAAAGGTCGCCTAAGAGGCTGTCGATCAATATAATCGCCCTGTTTAAAAGATCTGATCCAATGGCTAAGGCAAATTCTACGGCTACGAGTTCCCATAGCAGGGTATGGTCTGGTGCATTTGGCGTTTTGCTCAACAGTACCACCTCATCAATAATGAGTTTACCAATATAGAGCATGGCCAGTGGCACCGCCGATCTGGCTATTCTGAGGACAAGGTTACTGAGTGTCATAACCGGATGGGTATTCCATACCATCTTTAAAAAGAGGGGCAGGTTACTTAGCGCGGCGATGCGCTCTTTAAAGCTCAGGCTATCTTTCCTTGTATTTTCTAATGTTTCCTTATTGAACAGCCTGCTCGTTTTCATGTTTGCAAAAATACACAAACTCATCGTATAGCGTTGCATCTTCCCCGGGCTGTAAACCTTCATGCGGAATGGCATAATATTTACCACTGATCTGGTATCCGTCTTCAGTCCTGGCAATTTCAAGGTTTAAAAACCCGTGTTGCATGGCACAGAAATTTTCCAGCTTTACGGTATCAAAAAGATCGCTGTCGCTGGTGTACAATACCTCGTCGGCTGTAGCCAGCCAATGCATTTCATCGAAACCGCCCGCGCCGCATACAATAAACGGTGTTATTTTTCCGCCGCTATAAGTTTTGCTGAAACGCTGGTAATTGTGCACGTGACCGCTCATCACTAAATCAGGTTGTACGCCGGCTTCTTCAAAAGCCTGTTCCAGGAAAGTGATCATCGGCAGGCTGGAACTATGGTTAAAATCTGCAGAGTAGGGGGCATGGTGTAAGGCAACAATAATTGCCTTGTCCGCATGTTCTGTTGCTGCATATTTTAGCTCTTCCACAAACCAGGCCCTTTGTTCTTCGGTTACTATACCATATTTAGGAACGTTGGTGGCAAGTCCTATAATATTGGCCATTGGGGTTTGCATCGTCCAGTAAACATTGGGTTGCACCCCGCTTTGTCTCTTAGTATCGCTGCCAAAGCCCACCGGTCTTGGTGTTTCGCCGCAGAATACACTGCTAAAGGGGAACAAACTCTTGTATGGAGTGGGGTTGAGTGTGTTTACATCGCTGTCGTGATTTCCCGGGATGGCAAATATGGGAAGGGGATAATCGTGATAGGGTTTAAAGAACTGTTTTTCGTATTGGTCTGCTTCTCCAAAATGGTAAACGATATCGCCTACATGGTAAAGGAAAGACGGCTTTTCAGCTGGGTTTTCAGGATGGGTGTATTGTTTGCCCATTTGCTCTGCAATAAGTCTTTGAAATGCCGGTGACTTGAGTCCCCCTGTGTCACCAACTACCTGAAAAGACATTTTTCCAGGTTCCTGGAGTTCCAGCTCTGGTTGCAGCCTGTAGGGGTAAGGGCCAAAGGGTTTAGGCAATGGCTGAAATTTATAGGTATCGTCTGGTTGGTTTAATTTAAATAATGGTTTTGTAGGTATACTTTTCTTTTCTGACAACATGTAGGTTACGCGTTTTTAATCAGGATCGATTCTAACACATTAGCAACATCGTCACATTTGTCTGTGGCCATTTCGAGGTTCTGGAGGATCTCTTTTTGCTTAATGAGTTCTATTGCATCTGTTTCTAATTCAAACAGGCGCGCAATGGCAGTATTACATAGATGGTCTGCCTGGCTCTCTCCTTTATTAATAGTTATACAAATATCGGCAATAACTTTCATATTTTTACTGTTCCGGAGCTCTAAAATTGCGGTTTCCAGATCTTTGCACATATCATTGATCAATACGGCAAGCTTTATAATCTCCATGCTAAAGCTGGTGATTTTGTACAGTTCCATGTTTAGCGACGTGGCATAGATGTAATCTGCTATGTCATCAATGGCGCTAACCAGCGCATGTATATCTTCCCTGTCAAACGGTGTGATAAAGTTTTTGCTGAGCTCCAGAAAGATGGTGTGAGAGATGTCGTCACCGATTTGTTCCAGTCTTTCCGTTTCCCTGAAGCATGCCTCACGCTTTTCAGGATCTTCTTCTTGTACGGTGGATAACAGGCTTTCGGAAATTTTAACAAGGTTCCTGATGTCCTGCTCAAACAGCGGCTGGAATTTTTTGTCCTTGGGACTGAAGAAGTTAAATACGTTATTCATGCGTGCTCTTTTAGATAATGTAAATGTAAAAGGGCAATGTTAATCCTGCGTAAATTCCGAATGAGATTACGCTCCCGCTTTAGCCCCGCGTTTAGGAGGTAGTTTTTTAGCGCCCGGTGCTTTCGCAGTTTGCTCAAAAATTTGCGCCAGGTCGTCATCTGAAACTAAAGTGGGATCCCTGAACTGCCGGTTCAGTACGGCAGTTCTGATCCTGACCGTTCTTGTGGTGGTAACTACTACCGCTCCGCTGGAATTAATACTGTGGGAAGCATAAGCGCCAATGGCGGGATTATCCTGATGAATGCGCATCAGTAATTCATATATCACAAAAACAGGTATCGGCACAGCGGCAAAGGTAACTTAACATTCTGGTAAAGTTTAATTATCGTTCTGTTAACATTAAGCAGAAGTTAACAGGAAATTAATAATGAACATAAATTGATTTAGCAACTTTTTGACGCGTTATTTCTGCCGGCTAATTAAAATAATACAATAAGTTGGACAGAATATATTTATATAAAATAATTAGGAAAATAGTGCACATCAATGACTTAACAATTACCTACATTTGCGCCACTTAATTTTAAATAAAAGAATGGGAAATCACAAAGATGTCAATAAACTAACAGCAGCTGGTTTATTAATAAGCTTAGGGATCATTTACGGCGATATCGGAACCTCTCCTTTATACGTGTTCAAAGCCATCATTGGCGACCGGTTAATTACTTCAGATCTTATTTTAGGAGGATTGTCCTGCATCATCTGGACACTCACGCTACAAACTACCATCAAATATGTAGTCATTACCCTTCAGGCAGATAACAAAGGTGAAGGGGGGATTTTCTCCCTGTATTCGCTGGTTAAACGGAGGGCAAAATGGCTGATCATTCCTGCAATGATTGGGGGTGCAGCCTTGCTGGCCGACGGCATCATGACCCCGGCCGTAACGGTTTCCTCAGCAATTGAGGGGCTCGGGATCATTTACAACGATTTGCCAACTGTTCCAATCGTTATCCTAATTATCACCTTTCTTTTCGGTATCCAGCAGTTTGGTACTTCATTTATTGGAAAAGCCTTTGGGCCTATTATGTGGCTATGGTTCACGATGATCGCTGTATTGGGCGGTGTCTACGTGGCGCATTTCCCTGAGATATTAAAAGCTATCAATCCTTATTATGCCTACCATATTCTGACAACCAATCCGGAAGCCTTCCTGATTATTGGAGCGGTTTTCCTGTGTACAACAGGGGCAGAGGCGCTTTATTCTGATTTAGGCCACTGCGGGCGTTCAAATATCCGTGTAAGCTGGGTGTATGTTAAAACATGCCTCATTCTTAATTATATGGGCCAGGGCGTATGGCTGCTTGAACTCAAGGGTAAACACCTGGGAGATATCAATCCGTTTTTTCACATCATGCCACAATGGTTCCTCATTTATGGTATTCTTATCGCCACTGTAGCCGCTGCCGTTGCCAGTCAGGCATTGATCTCCGGGTCTTTCACCCTCATTTCTGAGGCGGTTCGTTTAAACTTATGGCCAAAGGTAAAAATCAACTATCCAAGTAACTCAAAAGGCCAGTTATATGTGCCCTCTATGAACTGGGTATTGTTTATCGGATGTGTACTGGTGGTATTGATCTTCCAGAAATCTGAGCATATGGAGGCTGCGTATGGTCTTTCTATTACTGTGGCGATGCTGATGACCACTATACTGGTCTCTATCTTCCTCATGCGGAAAAAAGTTCCAATGTACGCCATTGTCATTTTCCTTAGCATTTATGGCGTAATTGAACTGACCTTCCTTGCAGGTAATGCGGCCAAAATATTCCATGGTGGCTGGTTTACACTTATTTTAGGTGTATCCTTATTCTCTATTATGTGGGCCTGGTCCAATGGCAGAAGAATCAGGAACAGGTACATGCGTTTTGTAGACATAGAGAAATTTTACCCGATTATCAGTAAAATCAGTGAGGACGAATCTATTCCTAAATATGCGTCCCAGCTGGTTTACCTTACCAGTGCAAATTTCAACTCCGAAATTGAGTCGTCCATCATGTACTCCATGATCCAGAAACATCCCAAGCGTGCCGATGTGTATTGGTTGCTCCATGTTGACGTAACTGACGAGCCGTTTACAATGGAGTATAAAGTGGAACAGCTGATTGATAAAAAATTGATACGTATTGATTTCCGTTTAGGCTTCAGGGTTGAGCAGCGTGTGAACGTCCTGTTCAGAAAAGTGGTAGAAGAACTGGTAAAAAATGGTGAAATTGATATTACCAGTAAATACACTTCGCTGCGTGAGCATAAAATTGCCGGCGATTTCAGGTTTGTAGTAATCGAAAAAGTACTTTCAACATCCAGCAGCCTGCGTTTTATTGAACGTTTCACCATGGTTTATTATTCGGTCCTAAAAACCTTCAGTGTCCCTGAAGAAAAAGGTTTCGGTCTTGACCTAAGTTTTGTAGCAGTAGAAAAGGTTCCGCTGATTGTAGATCTACCTACAGATTTTTATCTGAAACGCTTATAATTGAGCGTATATATAGCTTAATAACTAAAAAGCATCCTGAAGAGGGTGCTTTTTTAGTTTGGCTCTTATTTGCCGAAATCTGAAGGGCGGATATTTGTGAGCTGGTGAAAAGCTTTACTGAATGAAGCCACGCTGTTGTATCCCGTTAGGTAGGCAATTTCCGTGGTGGAATGGTCGCCCTGCATAATCATTTCTACTGCTTTTACTATCCGTAATAATTTAAGATATTGCAAAAATGATATGCTCATCGTCGACTGAAATAAGCGCGACAAGGTACGCTCGCCCATTCCAAAGCGGTTTGCCATATTTTCTATGGTCAAATGATCTGCAAAATGCTGTGACATAAATAAAAGGATAGGCCGCAACCTGGCATTATAAGTTGTTGGCAGTGCAATGGGAAATGATTGTGTACTCAGCTGCGGGAGAATATTTTTTATGGCTGCCATAAAATGGTATGCCGGATTTTTCGGTTCTATATAACCTGTCATGTTCGAAGTAAAAGCCAGCATTTCGAAAAGTAATGTCGTTACCGGGTAAATTCCCAGTTTCTGGTAAAAGGGCTCCTTGCTATCGTCTTCTGTATAAAAGTATAAATTTCTGGTCAGCGTAGCCGCATTTCTTACGGTGAGGAAATGCTTCAATCCTTTTGGTACCCAAACATAATGCCTGGCAGGGATAATATAGGTGATATTTTCCGTGTAAATATAGGCCATTCCGCCTTCTACATAAGTCAGCTGACCTTTGGTATGTGAATGAAGCGGGAGCTTTCGCTCCAGTTTTTCATGCACTACATAAACACTCTTTGGCTTAACATCTATCTCGTGGAGGTATTCTTTTGTAGTTAAAAACGACATTGGCTGGAATGGACAAATATTTGGTAATATAGGCAAAATTACGAACTGTATATACCCGTAATTTTGTGTTGTTATTTAATAATATGTACTACAGTAATAAAAAATTAGCCCTCATCTGCCTCTCTTTCTTCCTGTTGAACAGTGCAAAAGCACAGCAGGCAAGCAAAACTTCCCTTTCACTTCCCCAGATATGGGAAAAAGTGATTGCTAACAACAAAGCTTTAAAAATGCAGGACCTTAAAGTTTCGGGTACGCTCGAAAATATCAAGGATGCCAAAGCCGAAAGGCTCCCGGAGATCTCGGCAGAAGGAGAATACGCCAGGGTAAGTAATGTGCCCATCTACGAAAACGGACTTTTTCATACCCCAAAACAATTTGAAGTGGTCCACACGTCCTATAAATTTGGAGGCGATGCCTATTTTAACGTATATAACGGCGGTAAGCTCAACATCAAAATTGCTGAAGAAAAGAAGGAGAATGAGATTGCCATGGAGCAGCGAAACCTGACCACGGCCGAAATGAAACTCCGGTCTACTGCTTATTATCTTGACCTGCAACGCAGCAAAATTTTCAAGGAACTGTTATTAAAAGATATCGCCGATCAGGAAAAACAACTTCAGGAGATTCAGCAATTGCTGAAAAACGGGGTGGTGCTTAAAAGTGATGTACTGCGGGTAACCTTAAAGCTGTCGCGTCAAAAAATGGCGTTGGTGCAGCTTGATAATGATATTGCAATTGCCAATCAGAAGCTCAATATTCTCACTGGTTTGCCAGACGAGACCATTGTGGACCCTGCAGATGATCCCCAGGCCGATCTCCCGGTATTGAAACCTTATCCGGCATACTTGTCTGATGCGATGCAGCATTCTTTTTCATACAAAATCTCTGAAAAAGAAACAGAACTGCGCAAACTGGAACTAAAAAATGTGAAAGCCAACACGTCATTTAAACTTGGTTTATTTGCTAACTACAACTATACCTATCCGCAAATCCTGCTGTATCCTTACTCGCTCGCCTTATACGGACTTGGATTTTATGGTGTGAAAGCTAGTTTTGATGTCTCTTCCCTTTATCACAATACGCATAAAGCCAGGGCTGCCGAGTTGAAATTCCAGCAGCAGGAGGTTGAACATTCTGATACGGAAGATAAAATCAGGCAGGAAGTAAATGAAGCCTTTTTAAGGTACCGGGAATCGCTTACCAGAATTGAAGTGGCCAAAGAAAACATCAACCAGGCTACTGAAAACCTGAGGATCGTGAACAATACATATTTCAACCAGTTATCGCTGGTAACCGATCTGCTTGACGCAGATACACAGTTACTGCAAACCCGTTTTGACTACGCGGCGGCCAGAATTGCTGCACAATTACAATATTATCAACTACAAAAAGCTATAGGTAACCTCTAAAATGGAACAAAAGACTAATTATACGCAAACTGATCATTTAATCACTAAAATAACAGCCTGGATTGCCGGCATCATTGCTGTTGCCCTTGCTGTATGGGGAGTGATTTCTCTATTCGATCTTTATACCTACGAGGAAACAAATGATGCACAGGTTGAAGAATACATCAACCCGGTTACTTCGAGGGTCACCGGATTTATCCGCGATATTAAATATGAAGAAAACCAGGAGGTAAAAAAAGGCGATACACTGTTGATTATTGACAATAGTGAATATCAATTACAACAGCAGGAGGGCGAGGCGGCATTATCAAATGCACGTGCGCAGATCAACGTCCTGGAAAGTAACGTGCTTACTACCTCAAAAATATCACAGGCAAGTCAATCGCAAATTGCATCGGCAAAAGCCAGGTTATTACGTCAGCAACAGGATTATGACAGATATTCAAAGTTATATAAGGTAGAATCTGCCACTCAGCAGCAACTGGAAAACAGTAAAGCTGCCCTGGATGTAGCTACATCTGAATACCAGTCGGCGATGGAAAATTACCAGGCTTCGTTGTCTAAAGTAAACGATATCAGATCTCAGAAAGCGGTATATCTGGCTGAAATTAAACGTCGCGAAGCGATGCTGAACAGGAGTAAACTGGATGTAGGTTATACCATTATCCGTGCGCCATATAATGGTAAGATGGGAAGAAGGACCATACAGCAAGGCCAGCTGATTCAGGCGGGGCAAACACTTGCCTTTATTGTAGATCAGGAAGCAGGTAAATGGGTTATTGCCAATTTTAAAGAAACACAGATCGGGCATATGCATGTTAATGGCACCGCTGAGATTACCGCAGATGCATTTCCGGGTAAAACCTTCAAAGGAACCATCGTTTCGCTATCCCCGGCAACAGGCGCAAGGTTCTCCTTGTTACCCCCTGATAACTCTACAGGGAATTTTGTAAAAATTGTGCAGCGTATACCGGTTAAAATTAAACTGACGGAAAGTACAGCAGAACTTGCCGCACTTCGTGCCGGGATGAATGCTAACGTAATTATTAAAAAAGACTAATGAGTAGTGATAATATGCCTGTGTTTAAGTCCTGGGTATCAGTTTGGCTGGTAAGGATTACCATTTTTATGGTCATAACGCCCGGCTTGCTGCTTTTTGGTTTATCTACAGCAAGCGGACCAGGAGCAGCCGGTTATTATGGGGTTGAACCAGCTGATGTGCAGTATTCCATGATTGCATTTTATGCCGCTGTAGCTGGTTTTTTTGCTTTGGAACGCCGTTTTTTTGTTTTCATCGCCAGCAGGGAATACTTTGTGCTGTGTATAGTGCTGCAGGTAATCACCTCATATGTGTGCTTCCATACAAGCCACTTGTTTGTATTGTTAATTTTCCGGTTTCTGCAGGGCATGGCCAATTGTATGTCTACCAGTATCTGCATCACACTGATATTTGGTTCCCTGCACAGTGAACGTGCAAGGGAAATTGGATACTCTATATTTTATGGTCTTTTACTTTGTATCACGCCAATCTCTACTATTGTGACTGCGCCGATTGTTGACGCTTTTGATTTCAACGTGTTGTACAAGTTTATCATTTTTGCATTTCTTCCTGGAAGTATCCTATTGTTGCTGATTATGAACAATGTACGTCTAAACCGCAAAATGCCACTTTATCAACTGGATTATTATAGTTTTTTCATTTATTCAGCGGCACTGTGTTCATTGGGATTTGTGCTGGTGTATGGCGAGCAGTATTACTGGTTTCAGGATCGTCGTATTGTCTTTGGTGCTGTTTCAACAGTGTTATTGCTGGCCTTGCTTATTTTTAGGCAGATACACCTTAAACGTCCATACCTTAACATGGCGGTATTTAAACACAGAAACTTCAATGTAGGCGTATTCCTTGTTTTTGTGCTCTATATTGTGCGCGGGGCATTTGGTTTGACTTCTACGTATTTTGCTTCGATCCTGGGGATGGATCCCAGACATATAGGTTACATGCTCTTGTTAAATATTGCAGGGATCACATTTGGGGTACTGATATCCTCCCGCCTGATTATCATGAAGAGGCCGATGCGTCTTACCTGGATATACGGATTTGCATTGTTACTGATTTTCCATGTATGGATGTGGTTTCTTTTCAACACACAGGCAGATCCATCTGTGTTTTTTGCGCCATTATTTATTCAGGGAATGGGGCAGGGGATGCTGATGACGCCTATTATAGTGTTTATGATTTCTTCAGTTCCGCCATATCTCGGTAGCTCGGCATCCGCAACAGGTGTTTTCTTTAGGTTTACCGGCTTTTGTGCCAGCATAGCAACAGTGAATTATTTTCAGCTGCACCATAAAACTGATCATGCAGACCGTTTCCAGGCGCAGCTGAGTGGACTCAATGGTTTGGTAACCGATCGTCTGAGTATCTATACAAGGTCGCTTATATCAAAAGGCCTCGCTCCCGAGCAGGCAGGCAAAATTGCGAGGGGATTATTAAACCGGACTGTTGACAATCAGGCATCGTTGCGGACAATGATGGACTATTACTTATTCATCAGTGTGATTATCATTTTTGTCATCCTGGTCATTGCTTTGTTCCCTTATCTGAACCGTACAAGGATCAATCTTAGGTCAAACCAACCTGCCCCTGCATCTTATTAGGTGCGGATAATTCTTTCGTCGTCCCTCTCTTTTTCATTGTCATCATGTTGCCCGTTCCCCAGGTCGGTTTTGGTGCTATTTCCGTACAGTGATTCGTCATTTTCTGGTGCCGAAGGGTCCGAATCAGCCTTGTTTGGGTCTGTCGGCTCATTTTTTAAGCCATTATTTTGATTTAAATTTTCCACAGCCGGTACTCCTGGGCCGTCCCGTTTTGTGGTGGCACTATTGTACTGCGGAACGGTCTCGTTTTGGGGGTTTTCTACGTCATAGTTCTCATTACCAGGTACTTTGGCTTTCTGATCTTCGTTTTCGTTTTCCATAGTTTCTTACGATTAAATAGGTTGTTAAAGGAACAAATGCCATCACAAATGGTTTTAAATAAAGGTGTAAGGATATTAAAAGCCTATATTCATGCGTTAATGATTTGGAAGAAAACCAATAATTATTACCTTTAAGGCCATAAATCAAATTTAATTAACAAAATATCATGGAAAAATTCGCAAAATTAAAAGAACTAATTGCCGGAGTTGAGGCAGATGCAGACAAGTTTTACAATTCAGGTAACGGCGCAGCTGGAACAAGAGTACGTAAAGCAATGCAAGATTTGAAAACACTTGCTCAGGACATCCGTACTGAAGTAACTGAAAAGAAAAATACGGCTAAATAAAATACTTTAGTCTTGCGAAACGCAAACTATGACGAATCCCGGTTGGTAACTTACTAACCGGGATTCTTTGTATATATAGGTTTTGCCGTTGGATAGATAGATTTGCAGGTGGCCGTATTTTATCCTGTGTAAAAAGATATGAACTAAAAGAAATCTGATCTATATTTGCGAACTATCAACTATCTATCTCTGAGTTATCATCTATATGGTCAAGACATTTAAAAAGAATATCGTAATGGGCCTCGGCCTTTCCCTTGCCGCATTAATTATCAGTTCCGGTGCTTCGTATATCAGTATCCAAAACCTATTGTCGAGCGATCGCTGGGTGGACCACACATTTCAGGTGATCCAGGATATGGATAACTTGCTTTCTGGAATGAAGGATGCCGAAACAGGCCAACGCGGCTACCTTTTGTCGGGAGACGAGGTGTTCCTGCAGCCGTATACCGGCTCAAGGGATGAGGTGAGAAAATACTTTGTGCATGTTCAACTGCTCACGGCCGATAACCGGTCACAGCAAAACGACTTTCCTTTGCTCTCTGCTTTGATCGAAAAAAAGTATGCGCTGATAGATAAAACTTTGGCAAACCGGAAACGTGGAATTCCGGTTACTACGCGGGAGTTACTACAAGGAAAAGATATCATGGACAGCATACGCGTCCAGGTAGCAAAGATGGAACATAGAGAGCGCTTGCTGCTGGAGACGAGAACTTCAAAAATGAATGTTTTTGCCACCTACACACCTCTGCTGATTCTGTTTGCATCTATCGTGGCGGTGATTGTTACTTACGCTTTTTACAGACGAATGCGAAACAACCTGAATGACAACCAAAAACTTCAGGAACTTCTTGAAAGTAAGAAACTGCATGTGGAAAAAGACATTAAGGTCATCAGTGATCTTGCAGAACACATTTCAAAAGGTAATTATGACGCTAGGATCAAAGATTCCGATTTTAAATAATTTTGGAATTACCTGAAAATACCTGTATTATCTTTAAGAACAAATTATTTTATTATTTAAATAATATTAGTAGTTTGCATGCCGTATCATTAACAATAATAACGTCATGGAAGAAGAGAAAAAATACAATAATTTGGATCAGGAAAAAGAAATCAGCGAACTGCACGAACTTGATTTTTCACTAAAGTACTCCTATTCTAATTACCTCAAATGGATGTTTAGCGAGCGTGTTGAATTGATCAGGGGGCAAATAGTTGAAATGTGCGCCCCATCGTTAACACACCAGCGCGTGCTGCTTCGTTTAGCCGTTAAGTTTCAACAAGCCCTCGCCGGAT